>OIFX01000039.1_pt1 | contig 149524 bp, 143 predicted proteins | sample 1582151 | NCBI WGS metagenome assembly OIFX01 (sample SAMN07501068, study PRJEB24779) | human gut metagenome
AGCTGATAGAAACAGAAGCCACTGGAGCACCTCAAAAACACCATCATACACTAAATCAGTAAGTTGGCACCATTACCAGGCTCTTTGACACAATCATTACGAGCGATTTCAACATCATATCTTTACCTATCCGTACAACGTTACCAATGATACAAAACACATCCAGAGACGGTGGGTCAAACCCAAAACCATCCACTAGCCTCCAAAGTGAGGCTAGTTGAGCTGGCTGATTAGTTGCACCTTAATTAAACCTATACTCTAAAATTACCCCGATTTATCTTCGCATTGTCAAACGGCGTAATCCCCTTCTCCCGATTCGCATCCAGAAAATCAGCCCACCATTGCAGCATCAGCTTACGTTCATCGATAAATTCTGCTTTATGGATATACGCGGCCCTTACCGAATTACGTTCCATATGGCTCATCTGCCTTTCCACCGCATCCTTCGACCATAGCCCCGACTCAATTAACGAACTACAGGCCATAGTACGAAAACCGTGACCGCAAACCTCAACTTTCGTGTCATAGCCCATCACACTAGCGCACTGTTTACCGTGTTTTCACTCATTGGCTTACGCGGATCATGATCGCCAATAAAAATCAGCTCATGTTCGCCACAGAACTGTTTTATCTGTTTCAGGATCGCCAGCGCCTGCTTTGAAAGCGGCACCAGATGGGGTGTGCGCATTTTTGATCCCCGGTGAGAATGTTTCACGCCGGGAATAGGTTCTCGTTCAGGTGGGATCGTCCACATTGACGTTTCAAAATCTATCTCTGACCAGCGAGCAAAACGCAACTCGCTGGAGCGAATAAAGATAAGCAAAGTAAGTTCTGTTGCCCAGCGGGTGAGTGGTCTACCAGTATAACCATCTATTTTCTGTAATAACTCAGGGATTCGTTTTAATTCCAAGGCTGGACGATGTTGACGATTACCAGAAGCCACCGCCCCCGCCATCTCTTGCGCGGGGTTATAATCAATTAGCCCACTCTGCACTGCGTAACGCATGATAGCTGTGGCACGCTGTTGGAAGCGGTCTGCAACCTCAAGACGTCCAGACATCTCCACGGCCTTAATTGGTGCTAATAAATCGCGAGTTTTTAACTCAGTAATATTACGTTCACCAATCGCTGCGAAGAGATTATCTTCCAGGCTTTTTAGCACACGATGAGCATGATCTTCAGACCACTTTTTATTGGTGCCATGCCACTCGATCGCCACCTCTTTGAAGGTTCGTGCTTTACATTGTTCAACCTTATCATTTTTCTTTTTGTCTCCCGGATCGACGCCATTCGCTAGCAGCTTACGCGCTTCGTCACGACGTGCTCTGGCATCCGCCAGTGTGATTTCAGGATAAACCCCCAGTGCCAGCATCTTTTGCTTGCCGTCAAAACGGTACTGCAAACGCCAGTACTTAGAACCATTAGGGTGGACAAGAAGATGCATACCGTTGCCATCAGTCAGCTTGTATTGCTTATCCGTTGGCTTGGCTGTTCTAACTTTGATATCTGTTAACGCCATGCTTATCCCCTCCCTGTTGGTACAAGCATTATCGAACCGAAAATACCATCATCTGTACCAACATGTGTTGGTAGATGTATGTTGATGTCGGTTGACCTTGAGAGAGTTAATATAGCGAGAAAGGTAGATAACTACTGGATTTTAGACATAAAAAAAGACCTCCGTTGAGGTCTATTTACATGCTTTTGGTGCCGAAGGCCGGACTCGAACCGGCACGGGTTATAGCGACTTAGCTTGCTTCAACAATCATCGTTAACTTGTTGAACTAGCTAGACTAAAGCTCATGACCCCGGCACATTTCACAGACTGTTTAGCCATGAAAAAGCCCCGACAACATAACCGGGGTTTGTATGAGTTTCAAGAGAGATCGTTATCTAGTTTTAGATCCCTGCGGGAATTACCTCGTGCGGATAGCTATCCCCAACTACATGCGCCACCTGTTCCAAGGGAAGCGCTACTTTATGAAAAGCACAGGGACACGCGATGTACGCCAAGCGCGATTGTTTCGGGATGCTATTGCTCTGGAATGGACTCGCTTACGGAATCTGCTAAAGCCTCAAGGTGGCTCGTCTGTAGATCAAATCATTGATGAGCTACGCCGTGTAAGTGTGTATGCCAAGAAAGCACCCGCATCATTTGGTGCATCAATTCAGGCTTGCCCTTCCCTACTTAAAATGCGCGATCTGTATCTTCTCCAATACAGCGAGAAGAGAAAGCTGACCACGCTATCCAAGACCAACAAAGCCGTAGAGGTGCTGTTAACCCACCTGAAAAAGAAAGATATTCAGTTGCGGGATATTAACCGAACCATAGTTACAGGCTGGTTAGATAAGCTCAAAACTGAGCGAGCGCCGCAAACCATCCAGAACTATATAAGCGCACTGGCGCAGATATGGGATCTGGCTCGCAATCGCTACCACGATGCACCACAGGACAATCCTTGGCGCGGCCATGCGCTCGAAGCAAAAAGCAGCAAGGTCAGCTATGAAGTCTTCGCGCCGGGCGAGCTAGCAAAGGTCTATGATTTGCTCGATGATGAGATGAAAGCGGTAACGGCTATTGGGGCATACAGCGGTATGCGGATCAATGAAATATGTACGCTGCGTGAGAGCAGTATTAAAACTATCGAGGGCGTTTTGTGCTTTGAGATCACCGAGGGGAAGACCAAGAGCGCGGCGCGAATCGTCCCTGTACACAGCAAGATAATCCCTCTCGTGAAGTCGTTGCTCAAGACCACACATAGCGGTTTTCTGTTCTATCACGCCTCAATCACAGACCGGGCAGACGGAAAGCGTTCAACGTGGCACACCCAGCAGTTCACACGGGCGAAGCGCAAAGTTCTTGGCGAACCTGCCGCAGAGAGAAAAGTGTTTCATTCACTCCGACATGCGTTTGTGCAACAGCTCGACCGTGCTCAAGTACCAGAGGATCGCATTGCCTTACTCGTCGGCCATGAGCGAGGTAACACGGAGAGCTTCAAAACTTATTCCAAAAATTCTGCATCTCCAATTGAATTGGCTCGGTATATAGAACAAGTGGCTTATCTCGAAATTTAGGGGGTAACTCCCCTATCCTTGTAACATATTGATATTGATCGAATCCTTAGCGCAAGCCATTCAAAGCCCGCCGCAGCAAACATCCGCCCTTTCTATCATTTAAATGCTTATTGATCGTTCTCATCTATGTCCGTAGTCGTTATGATGGGGAGACTTGCTCCAATGATGTTTTTGAGAGCTGCTGCGTAATTAGCCATAACAGCAATAGTTCCCAAAGGTTACTACGCAAACAAGTCATTGAATTATAAAGAATGATGGAGAGAAAGCCATGGCATTACTTGAATATATCAGTGATGAAGACCTTTTTAACGAAGTTGAAACCTTATTAATTAAAGCTAAAAAGAAAAAAGACGCCGCTGAGAAGACTTTTAACAGCAATGTGATTGACCCTTTTGGTGCGCTTTTTGAAGCTCCGGGTTTCTCATCCCATGAAGAGTGGCGAAACTCCGAACTTGCACGGCAACGTCAGAAGACCATTCAGAATCATGTTGGTACGTTTCACCAAAAAATCCTCGGCCATGTTGATGGATGGCAGGACATGGGAATCGGGGGTATCGTTGATCTCCTCAGCGAAGAGAGAAAAATCATTGCTGAGGTGAAGAATAAATACTCAACGGTTACTGGCGGGGACTTAGCTGATAAGTATAAAGGCTTAGATGAACTGGTATCACCTAAATATAGCCGATTTAAGGATTACTGCGCTTACTTTGTTAATATAATCCCTCGCAAGCCTGTTAGGTTTGATATCCCTTTTACCCCCTCTGATAAAGGCAGCGGTACTCTGTGCCTTTCGAATCCTAACATCCGAATCATTGATGGCGCGAGCTTCTATGAGCTTGTCACGGGCAGACCGGATGCTTTGCAGGAACTTTATAGTGCTCTTCCTCACGCAATTGAGTATGTTTTGAACGAGCGTCTCGGACAGAAAGGCTTCTCCATCCCTGATAAAGATAGCTTTATTAAGTATTTTGGTCTCGCTTACGGCTGATAACCATGATCAATGTTTGACAACGACCATGTAAACCCATACAGTAGTAACCATGACTAATGTTGGCATGGTTACTAAGTATGTTAAAGGAAGAGTTTTCACTTTCAGAAGTTGCAGACATTTTGGGTGTGTCAAAAGAAACTTTAAGGCGTTGGGACACTGCTGGAAAATTAGTTCCTCAACGAAATGACGAGAACAACTATCGTTTTTATAGAAAAGATCAACTTAAACATTTTGAACAGGCTCAGTTTTTATTCAAAAGCCAGTGGTCTGATGAGTCTAAAACCTGTAATAACATTTATACTGTATTAGAATTATTTGCTGGCGCAGGGGGTATGGCTTTAGGTTTGGAAAAAGCAGGTTTGAAATCTGTTTTACTAAATGAAATTGATTCCCATGCTTGTAAGACGTTACGAAAAAATAGACCTGAATGGAATGTGGTTGAAGGCGATGTGAGCAAAGTTGACTTCACCCCTTATAGGGATACCGTTGACGTACTGGCTGGCGGTTTCCCTTGCCAAGCATTCTCTTATGCCGGCAAAAAACTTGGTTTTGAAGATACACGAGGCACCCTTTTCTTTGAGTTCGCCAGAGCCGTTAAAGAAATCAATCCGAAAGTTCTTTTAGCAGAGAATGTACGAGGATTGCTAAATCATGATGATGGGCGAACTTTAGAAACAATAAAAAATATTATCACAGACCTAGGTTACACTTTATTTGAGCCTAGGGTACTTAAGGCTATTTTCTACAAAGTGCCACAAAAACGCGAGCGTTTGATTATAGTGGCTGTAAGAAATGATCTTGCTAATGGCATCGATTATGAATGGCCGTCTTCTTACAATAAAATATTAACACTTAAAGATGCTTTAAAAAAGGGAGAGCTGTACGATAGCGACGTGCCAGAGTCTGAGGGACAAAAGTATCCTAAAAGAAAAGCCGAGATTCTAAGCATGGTTCCTCCTGGTGGCTACTGGAGAGATCTTCCAGAGGATATTCAAAAAGAATACATGCTCAAGAGTTTTTACTTAGGCGGTGGCAAAACAGGTATGGCTCGTCGCTTATCGTGGGATGAGCCAAGCCTAACTTTAACATGTGCCCCAGCGCAGAAACAAACAGAGCGTTGCCACCCGGAAGAAACACGACCATTAACAGTGCGTGAGTACGCAAGAATACAGACCTTCCCCGATGACTGGGTATTTGAAGGCCCAATGTCAGCGAAATATAAGCAAATAGGGAATGCGGTTCCTGTTAATCTGTCATTTGCCGTTGGCAAATCAGTTGTGCATCTTTTAGAAAAAATAAATAAAAGATAACCATAAAGGGTAGGTTTCATGACCTACCCTTTTATTCTTACTCTATGTTGGATACGTAAGATTTATTCCTAAATAATTCTTACGATAGATATCCAACATAGCTTTCAAATTTATAATGTTCACGCCACAAGTACGCCCAACATATCGCCCACCCTCAGCAGCGTTAGCAGAGCGATGCACCACAGCACGCACGCGCCCGGTTCGATGGCAGTGATCTAGCACGGCAGACGCAAAGCGCAGCGGCTTACCTGTCACCGCACAGCGACGGTATTGATAATTCCACAGGAAGACACGGACAGCGGCCACATCAGCGCGGCGCAACTCCAGCCGACCGGAACCATTCAACAGGAAGCGATACACATCTTCGAATGCAGCAGCATTTGTAATCCGTTCCGCCAGCGGCATATTGCCTAGGTGTTCCAGATAGCTCCGCATCGCTTTTCTTAGTAGTTGGTCTGTCCGTGTAACCATGATTCAAAGTCTCCATTGTCAGAGGCAGCCCGCTTGCAGGCTTCGTATTCTTCGCACTGGCGTTGGCAAACCAGAACATAAAGCTCATCAGCCATCGCATTAACGCGTTCGTCACTGATACCGTTGCGGCGCATTAGCCCCAGCAGCTTACGAAATTCAGCTTCCAGCTCAGGCTCTCCGGTATCCATTACCCACTGTTTCAGGTCAGCGAGTACGCCAGTCATTGGCGGCGGCTCGATGTACCGCCACCTTAATTTAATCGTGGTTATCATCTTCTTTATTCTCTCTGTAAGCCGGGTGCATTACCCGGTATTGCTCAATGGTCAAACCCTCGCTGGCCGCTGTAAGCCGTTCCTTTTGCTTACCCGCCAATCGTAAGGCGCTGTCTCTCCAGCAGAGCAGAAAGAAGATGGTCAGCACCTGTTTACTCAAGCCATCCAGAAGATCGCCAAGCCCTTGCTCCAGCATACAGGCACGCCATGCAGCGGCGTGCTCAGTCATAGCACCGACTATCGGGACAGGTGCGCCGAGCATCGTCGCAAGCTGGCTCATAACACTATTAGCATCGCCCGGATGCAGTCGGGGAATAGTCATGCGGCCAGCCTGCGCCAACAGTTCAGCGTACCGCTGGCGGCGTGGGTCATCATCTGCCAGCGCTCTAATCGGCTTTTCATCAGCCATATATGGAACCTCCGAGGATTAGGCAGCCTGCAACAAATCGGCTGGCGTTGAGGGATGGTATCTGGCTTTAGCTTTTAGATAGGCAGCACGCGCCGCCGCTTCGGTAGTAAATAAGCCAAGATGACGGAGTACACCATCAACGCGTATGTAAGCCTCCCATTTGCTACAGCCCTTATTCCAGCTATACCCCCTTGCCTTGCGTCGGTTCTGGTCGTTTTCCCGCTGCGTAACCAAACGCAGGTTGCATAGGCGATTGTCGTCACGGATACCGTTGATGTGATCGATCTGCTTAACGTGAGGAATAGCGCCATGCGCAAGAATCCACGCCACGCGATGGGCTTTTAGCTGGTACTGCTTGCCATCGAGCCGCAGGGCAACTTGACGATAGCCATCAGCTCGCCGGGTGGAGTCAGCATAGGAGCCAGCCTTAACCCGGCGTCGGTTAGCTTTATGGCACAAGCGACCTGTCACCGGGTCATACAGGAAAAGGGATCGCAACAGCTCAGGGGCGTAAGCATCATTAACCATGACTCAGCCCCTCCAGTTATGCAGCTTGTCGGAAATTGATAACGCAGTCCGGGCGGCGCAGCCCAACATTGAACAGGCGATATGAGTCCATCACCATCGTCATTTCGCGCTCATCATCCCACTGGCGATTGATGACGCTCTGCGCTTCGACCGTCAGCAGCACAGAGGAAGGTTTAAACAGCGTCGCCCTCGTCATCGCTTCCTCTGCGGTAACGTCATAATCAGCGCCCAGTTCATGCCCGGTAATGGCTTCCTGCGGGTAACTATTCAGCTCGATAACTCGCACCCCAGCGACATAGCCAACACGACGCCATGCGTAATCGTTACCACTATCCCGGCTGTAACGGACGTTCATCAGCTTCTTATGTTCCATCAGGATGCTGAACCAAGCCGGGTCGATAAGCAGTACCAGCTCCGCCACCGGAATATCTTTCTCAGTCAGGAATCGATTAACAGCAGCTTTGATAGCGTGAACCAGTTCGTTAGCTGCATCCTCTTCGTTCCCCGTGGTCAGGTCGAGCGAGACAACATTATCCGTCAGCGGGTTAAACGTTGGTTGCAACGTCGGCGGCGGTACAAAGTCAGTCGCTTTGATTAGTTGGATAGTGTGCGCTTCGTCGTAGAATTTAGCGTGAGCAGTACCGATATTGCGGCTCAGCTCTGCGCGAAAGGTGGGCGCTGTCCAGTCGTCTTGATAGTCAATCGGGATGCGGATATAGCTCAGCGTATCCACAGAGATAACCAACTTGTCCGACTTAACGGCGGTAGACTCCAGCGATTGCCCTGCGGTTCTGCCCTTCACCTCAAGATCACCACTCAGGCGATCAATGCGGTATTGGTTGCTGCCTTTCAGCGGCCTGTATGTAGACAGCCCCTCGGCCAGAAATACGGATTTGGACTCTAAACGGGTCTGGACATCCCGGTCATAAGCCTCGATGTGAATATCATTGTCGGATTCCACCCCGCCATAATGTGGGCGAAACAGATCGGGACTGTACGAAGTATCAGCCATAAACAAAACTCCTACGTAGGTTGATGAAGCCCGCGCCATCGTCATGGCACAGACGTGCGGAATCCTCCCGCCGAGGCAGGATTCAGAACGGTATCGATTAAAGGGATGAGGTGCCCCGAAATGGGCGTTTTGAGGCCAGAGCTGGCGCGGTTCTCAGGGGTTAGTGCGCGTGAAGTAAGGCGAACGTATTACCTTGCATTAGTGCGCACTCATACGCGCCATGTTCAACACCTTCCGCACAGAGGTTTCAGACACGCCAACCTTGCTTGCGATGTAACGATTCTTCTGGCCTTTTGCAGAGCGATCGATAATGTCAGCGCGTATCGCCTCAGTGATCACCTTGCGGGGTCTGGCTCGATTCTTCTCGTGCCGTTCACGTTCGCGCATCCGCTCGGCCATCTTCGGCGGTAGTACAGGGGAAAGCCCACGGCTAACGCCAGATGTGCGGGTGCCGGATGTGGCAGAACGGGCAACGATATAAACCGCTTCGTCTGGGTTAAAAGCGTGCTGCACACGCTCAGGGTAAATGTGGTCGCATCTACCCAGCGGCAAGGCGAAATCCGGGCGCACGTCAGCGACACGCTCCACGGCATGGAAATTACAGGTGCTCATTACGAACCTCGGTTAATTAAAAATAGGCTTTCAGATGCCGCGCAGAATGCGGCTTGCGGGGACTCATGCGCATAGATTGGTGTGGTAGTACCGGGTTGGTGCGCACTCAGTCTTGCAGGGCGCATTCCACCGTTGGGCGTTAGCGACCAGCACGTTTGCCAGCGGAGCGCTGCGCAACCAGAGCGCGGTATTGTTCATCGTACTGGCGATGGCCGGGGCCATAACCTGATTGCTGCGCCCACTGCGTAAGTTGGTCATACGCTGCTATAAACTCAGCATGAGACATTCCGACAGGTTGCGCGGTAGACTGGCCGTTTGGGACGTAACCGGTAATGGAACCGCCAGCCATACGCTCTTGCAGATACTGAACCGCACGCGACATCTGCGCGGGGTCGCCAGACATGACCATCCGTTCAAGGGTTGATTGCGTCCCGGCGTCGAGTGTGCCAGCGTACTGCAACATGGCGTCAACTGTCCCCTGCCCTAGCTGGCTTTCGACAGACTGGTGAAACTGCCCCATCAGCCCATGAAGTTCAGGAGTCAACTCAACAATAGTGCCATCCTGTAATTGCAGCGTGTCGCCCACTTGCGCCCCAGCGCTGTTAGCGTTCTGGTCTTGCTGATTTGCGATATTGCCATTATTCCATTGTCCGCCATCATTGCCGTTAACGGGTTGGGTACGGAGGAAATCAGCATCAGCAGGCGCAGAGCTAAAGCGGGATGCCCCATTGTCAGCTCCAACAGGTGCAGCCATGTATGGCGATTGCTGCGGTACAGCATCAGCGCCAGCAGCGAGATAAGGGTTTTGATTGTCAGCCATAATTATGCAACCTCTTGTGATGTAACTCGGCGGTGCGCCAGTTCAAGTAAAAGCATGTGCGCGTGTACGCATCGGGCAGGAATCATCTTCTGTCCGTGGTACGCTTTGCCGAGATCTTGTCTGTCGATCTGGTACACATGAGCCAAATCGATTTGGCGAAGATTCAAGGCTTCGGCAATGAATTTCAGTTGTTGCCCGCAATCAGCCGCGCGGCGCGGCTCCATTAAAATGATGGTGCTCATGAAATAATCCTCAGTTAGATAAGGCCATGACGACGCAACCAACGTCGCTCGCCAACGGAGCCACGCGGTCGCTGCCTTGGATTCTGGTTTGGTGCTTGGCCGGGATCTGTTCGCCCTTCCCCGGTCAGGTTCTGCGTCAGCACGCCCCAGCCCCGTGATTCAATCGGCGCGTATCCCTCGCGTTGTTCATCAAGATTCACATAGAGATCAGGGTTAACGGCGGGGTGCAGCGGTTCGTTCTCTGCCATCATTCAGCCTCGCTGAATTTGGAGTTAACAGACTCCAGAGTATCCGGGTACGACCAACGATTTCTCAGACAGCGTTGCACATGCGCGACGACTTCAACAGGGACGCCCAGCTTTTCGGCGATCTCGGCGGCAGGCCAGCCAAAGCGCTCTAACTTGTGGATTTCATCTAAATCAGTAGGCACCAACTTGCGCACTACTTTCGCTTTCTCCGGCTTTGCTTTGACGGCTTTCGGCACTGGGTGCGTGTGGACGTTGCTAAAGCGGGAATGGGCGATAGCCAGCACAGTCTCAGGGCGAATCAGCATATCGTGGGCAATCATAAACTCTGTATCGCGGTGCAGCTTGCCGGGCTTATAGCGGCTGCGGATGGCGTTGTACTCCGCCAGAGTGATATCAGCATCGTCTTTCCAATTTTCGGCCAAGTCATCGACATAGACGCCACGGATTACAGCATCAATATCGGTCAGGGTATGACCTGTCTCCGCTGCAATCTCTTCATTGTTCTTTAGGTGCTTATGAGCCAGCGCGTTAATGCGCTGGATATCGGTAATACTCAAAGTCATAAATTAAACTCCGAATCAAATTTAATCTGGTCAGTAACCAGCGTGTGGATCAGCGCAAGGCTTGATGCGGTATGTGTGCCCGACTTGCGGGCGTTGTCGTACATGGTGCGTGCGGCGCTCTGATAATTCGGCGGCAGGGTGGCAAACCATGCTCTAAACTCTGCGGGTGTCATTGCTCGTCATCCTCAAATACACGGTTAAATGACGTGTCCGGCGCTTCTACGGCATTGGCCTTAAGGAAGTTGACCGCACTGGATAACTCCGCTGCGGCCATGCGCGACTCACCAGCCTTGTCTTCCTCAAGGCGGCGAATCAGCGCCCCAAGAAGCAAGCCTTTCATTCGCCACGTTTCATTTTCAAATTCAGATTTCGTCATTGGTGGTTGTCTCCAGTTAGTCCCATTGCACGCAGGTATTGAATGACCTCGGCATGTACTGGCTTTGGTAAAAACAGGCGACGCTGCACGGATTGAAATATCTCGTCGCGCGTCTTGTCGGCAGGGTGAACAGTCCCATTAAAGATCTCGCGAGCCATGCGGTAGGTCGGCCAAATACGAGAGCCATCCTCCCGGCGTCGAAATCGGTTCAATACCGCAGCGATACATTCCCAAGGCTCACAGTTATTGAGCAGGCAATATCGCTGTAGTGGCGTGCTTGCCCGGCGCATGATGGCTTCACGATTAAGGGTCTGAATATGACGTTCGGCCAATCCATCAAAGGAATAGCCGTTCAAGGCAAACGCAAGTTGGGCATTAAGCAGGGCGTCAGAACGCCCCGCGCGATGCAGCACGGTTTCATCAGGCATAAGGATTTCTCCAGAAGGGAATTTAAACAGGCGAGCTGGTCAGCTCAGAGGAAGCGGGAGATGTAGCCCCAATTGCAGTTTTCAGGGCGGTACAACGCCGCCAGCTCATCAGGTGCTGCACCGAGCGCCAGTGATGACCACAGCAGAAACGCGCGGGCAGGTTGTCCGTCGCGTCCAGCACGGCCAACCATCTGCACTAAATCGGGCAGGTCTTCGGGGGTATAAGTGATGATTACGTTATGCACGTCAGGGATATCAGCCCCCAGCCCGAAGGCTTTAGTAGCAATCAGAACCGCACCGGGCGTAGTGGCAAACCACTCAGCGTTAGCGTGTCGCTGGTCACGGCTCAGACGGCGGGTGTCGGAATGATAAGGCCGGGCGCGGCTTCCCAGCTCGTCGAGGTACGCGTAAAGCATTTTGATACTGTCCACCATCACCAGCGTCTTTTCATCCACCGGGAGGGCATCGACCAGACCAACAGCAGCCCGGCGCTGCGCTTCACATTGCCGAACAGGAACAAGCTGGATGTTTTCTCTGGCAGCGCTGGCGCGGAAGGTCAGGAACTCGCCACGACAGCCCAGCTCTTTCATCAGCTCAAACTCATCACCTCTTCGCAGGGTCGCGGTAAACGCGCAACGCTGCGCATCAGGGAAGGCATTTTGCAAGGTGTGCTTCATCGCGGGGAAAGCGGCGCGGAACTCCCAGTCGTCCACGGTGTGAACTTCGTCGATGATAAATCTGTCCACACCAGCGGCCATCAGTGCCGCCAGCACCTGACTACCCGGCACCAGATGCTCAGGCGAAACGACAACCACCCGAAACGCCCCAGCAGCCAGCCCCGCAAGTTGCTGCGCATTACGCCGCTTCGGTAGCTTATCGCCAAAGGCCACCGCGTGAACGCCAGTCTCCCTTAACTGCTGTAGCACCTGCTGCTTGATAGTATTCGTAGGCACAACAATAACGGTCAGACCGTCACCAGTACCAGACTCGAATTGAAGGGCATAGGTGAACGCAGCCGTCTTGCCGTACCCAGTCGGCAGCACCGCCAGCATATCGCGGTCACGGGCAAACACAGCGGCGGCTACGTCCTGCTGGCCGGGTCGCCAGTCGCCACCATCTGGCGGCGGTAATGGCACAAACGCCGGGCGGTCGCATTGCTCCAGCTCACGGAACCTGTACGGCGCTGTAACCAGCGGCGGGATGGACGGCGGCAGGTCAGCGCCGCCAACGTCACAGTGTTGGTTCTTCGTGTTGAAATTGTCCTTAGTGGATTTCAGCTCACTGCCCCATAGCTGGTGAAACTCCGGGCTATCCCCGAGGGTGTCAAAGTCAGCGTGGCGCATCGCCTCCAGCTTGCTCATGCCACGATTGATGCGGCGGATGGTCTTCTCATCACAAATCAGAAACTCGCGACAGGCTTTAAGAAAGGCGTTTTGCCCCGTGGTCGCTTCCGGGATGGCGTGCTCACGCGGTTTCAATGCGGCATCGTCTACGCGAACACCGGGGAAATCTGGTGGCAGCGGCTCGGCGTACCGGGCAGGCTTTTTGTTTAGCCACATCACCAGCTCAGCGCGGCGGCAGTGGATTGCATCGCCCGGCTGGATAATCTGGCGCAACCCTGCATCAGCGCGGCGGGCGTGTGTCTTGCGTCCGATTCCGTTAGCCTCTTTCCATTCTCGGAACGACATAACAGAATCGTCAGCGTTAAAGTAAAACTCTTGTGACTCCGTATTAAACGCAGCCTGTATGGGTTTACGCTTTACAGGACATTGCTTGTTACGCGATACAACTATCTTATCCGCAACCAGTTGCTGAGCATCCGCAGGCGCAGTGTTCAGCGGTTCGGCGTCAGCGGCCAGCGCAAGCAGGCGGTTCAATCTCGTGGGCATGTTTGAAATCTCCAGTCAAATAATCAAGCAGCTTTCCGCCAGATGTATCGGCGGTGGACACCTCTCTTTTTGGTCACGCCGTGCAGCTTTCGCCATGCGCGGAAGGTCATAACGGAACCATCGGGATTGTAGTAATACACACGCAGACGTTTGTGGAATGCTCCCTGTACCGTCTTGTCCGTGACAGCGCAGCGCACGTAATGCGGGATAACAGTTTCACTCCAGACCAGTTGTTGCGGCGTGGCGCTAATCGTGCTTAACGCTTCGGCGGCAGCAGTTGCCAGCTCCAGTTGCAGGCGTGAATTCATGTGGCGTAAATCAACCATGATGTAAGCTCCAGAAATTAAGGTGAGTTTAGAACGGGGCGCAGGACGGAAGCGCCGGAAGTGTGGCGGTGGCGGTTGAGGCGGCGTCGGTGTTCCGTCCCTCTTTAGTAGTGATCTTCATCCAGTGATTTGGATTTAACTCAGGCGCAACAGGCAATGCAGCGGGATAGCGCGAGGGCGGGCTTGTGGTCTCATCTTCCCACACTAGTAACCCTTATCGGTCGGTAGCCTTCCCAATATAGTAGCTTTCAAGTCAAGAATGCTATCCGGGGCTTGCCTTCCCTTTGTAGTCACTTTCATCCACGCATACCCCGGACAGCCCTTGTGGCGTCTGGTGCGACAGGCAATTTCAGGTAGGTGTATTAGGGATGTGAAATTGGTTCTTGGCGTAGCTCTTTCCTACAATATAGACACTTTTAAATTTATTAATAAATGCAGTCAGTTAAACGGTTATCTTTATTACCTATAACTTTCACAGATCAATAGATTAAAATTGATCGGAATTATCAGCTTTAAATTTCTTGACAGCTATTTGTATAATGGTTTTAAGAAGTTGTATCGGAGTGAGCGACTGGCAGTGAGCGTAGCGAACGGTAAGCCAGTCGGCGAAGAACGAAGAGTATGAGATGACTTGTCATCGAATACGATGAGTGATTGAGCGCTACGAACGAAGATACGCTGTATAACAGTTAGAACAGTTACCTAGCTGAATATGAATAATACATTTAATATTTATCTGGATTAGTATTTTCTATTTATTCTCCATGTAATAATTCAATCCTTTCTTCTATTTCAATAATCATTACTATCTCAGCAATTAGCTGTTTAAGTAATACCGCTTTAAATTACCATCCCACTACATAACTCCCGACCTGTAGCCAGTACGGCGAGCGGGTAAGCGATGAGTACCGAGCATCGCATAGAGCAAAGCGAAAGAGAAGCACAGCAGCAGGCGGCGACTGATAAATGAGCCGAACAGGTGAGTGCAAGCAGGCGTAAGCACTGCACCGTTGAGAGGTGTGGAGACGGCGGAACGTCTCCGCGTTTAGGCAAAGCGGCGTCACTGAGGCGCAGCACTTGCCATCTAGGAGATGACACCAGATAAGAACCTTCATAGATAATTTATTCAAGAATTATAAGTGGTACTTAATAAAGTTGATCTGGATAAGTAAACCTAATAATGATGAGTCTGTATAAATCTTAGTCAACCTAACCGCATCTTGAATAAATTAGCGTTGAATCCCTTCCCCGCCCCCAACCGGGAATTGTTCAGTGATAAATCACTTTCACAATCTGATCTCGATGCTCATCGTCTGGCACGGCTAAAGCCCCGCCACCTCTTCACATCGAGAGCCGCGAGTAAAACGAAAACACGTTACAAATCATAGCATTACGACATCACGCATAACATAACTATCTGATATCAATACAAAAGCTGTAGGTCATCCATCACCCACAGCCCAGTAACGGCCAGTGCTGACACCTCATTTGGCTGTAGGCCATCATCCCTCGCCCTTGTTCCAATGACGTTTAACGGTGCTCACGCTAATGCTAAGACGCTTCGCTACCTTCGATTGAGACAGCCCCTCACTCCGCAGCTCCTGCACCTTTTGAGTGGTGTCGGTGGCTTCCTTGCGTCCCAGCTTAACGCCATTGGCTTTCGCTTTCTCCAGCCCGTCCAGTGTCCTCTCACGGATACGGTTCCGCTCGAACTCCGCAAAGGCTCCGAACATGTGTCTGATTAACGTGCCTTCGGGTGTAGTCAGGTCGTGCGCTGGCAGGTCAAGAGACACCACCTTCACGCCACGTTCTAACAGCATGTCGATGGTCTGCTGTACGTCGATGTTGTCACGCCCCAGCCTGTCCAGTTTCAACACGACAAGCTGATCTCCCGCTTCCAGCTTGTGCTCAACCATCGCCCGAAACTTAGGGCGCTGCATAGCCTGAACGCTGCCGGAAATGTCCTCGCTGATTACCCTGCTCTCAGGCACCGTGTACCCGGCACGCTCAATAGCCAGCACCTGATTCTGCGTATCCTGCTCGCGTGTTGAAACGCGGCAGTAGATAAAAGTCCTCATGGTTCACCTCACCCGTCTGGTATCACAAAACGGTAGCATAATTGCATTAGTGGTAGCATTTAGTCAAACCCTAAATTGATGACACCAGATAGTAATCACTCAGGCAGGTAGCAAGAATCGAACGATTGATGACGCCATCAAACGCTGGCAGTGTGCCCTCGGCAACACGCGCCTGCAACGGTTGCCTCGGATGAGCAAAATCTTAGGGTTTTCTCAGCGACCCCTGACGCGCGGGCACGCACATGCGCACGGGGGCGCGGGCGAGCTATAGAGTTGAGGGAGGGGCAACCATAAGCGTGCAATTTTTCAAGCCGGGGATTCAGCTATAGGCTAACGGTAGAATGCGGCTTGTAGAGGGTTGTGCGCACATACCCAGTACAACCGCATTACTTCATGCGCACAAGTCCCTGAGAGCCGCTTGGGACGGGATCTCCGAAGTGCCTTTATGCCCCTCTGCTAAGTAATCTGGCAATACCAACCATTAGCCCCGTTGGTGGTAAGACAACAAGCGGAGCCTCTGGCGACTTCATCAGGGTTATGTCAGTTAGTGAGGCTTATCAGGATGACCATGTACCCAAAGGGAGCGAGGCCGAACCGCTGGCAGAGCTTGCATATGGTCTGCAAGTACCGTAACCACCATAAACCTGTTTATCCCCTGCGGCGTCTCGCGACGGCGACAGAACGGGGGCATCGGGCTAAAATGCGCTTCACTAAAAGTTTTTGGGATTGTTTAGAGACGGTGGCTACGTCATAGCTTTCAAGTTGAGTCAGTACGTGTTTGACGCTTGGAACTACACGCCGCTATGAGTTAACATCCCAATTACCACTATCAACCACAGCGGCTTTTTCAAGGGACATAACAGAGCATTTCTTACAGGCAAAAGAGACAGATTTAATCGTCTAACCAGCTGTATTGTAAGGAATTTAGTGACTTGGTGCCGAAGGCCGGACTCGAACCGGCACGTATTTCTACGGTTGATTTTGAATCAACTGCGTCTACCGATTTCGCCACTTCGGCACTGAAGGGGATGCGGAAACGTCACGGATTATACCTGTCACACGCTGGCATGCAAGCTGCAGCGGACCTATGTTGCACTAAGTGCTGAAAAAATCATCGCATCTGCTTTTAAACGCCAATTCAATCACATTTTGTTATCCATCAGTCTTATACAAGATGTGCGATTTCCCCTAAACCTGCTCCACAATCTGCTATACCCACCATACTTCAGGCTGCGGTTTCGTTGGCGGCATTCGCACCAGAGAACTTACCTCAGTAAGTCCAGGGCAGCTCTCTTTTGCCGCTATTCTGCAACGTGAATTATTTAGGGTATACACTCAAATCTCACACCATCATGAGGAAAGGCGATGTCGATTATCAAAAGCTATGCCGCTAAAGAAGCCGGGGCAGACCTGGAGCTGTTTGAGTACGACGCGGGAGAATTGGGTCAGGAAGATGTTGAAGTACAAGTGGATTATTGCGGGATCTGCCACTCGGATTTGTCGATGATCGACAACGAGTGGGGCTTCTCTCAATATCCGCTGGTCGCCGGGCATGAAGTGATTGGTCGCGTGGTGGCGCTGGGGAGTGCCGCGCAAAACAAAGGGCTGAAAGTCGGCCAGCGCGTGGGCATCGGCTGGACGGCGAAAAGCTGCGGCCACTGCGACGCCTGCATTAACGGCGACAATATCAACTGTCAGGAAGGCGCGGTGCCCACCATCCTGAACCGCGGCGGCTTTGCCGACAAAATCCGCGCGGGCTGGCAATGGGTGATCCCGCTGCCGGATACCATTGATGTCGAGACCGCCGGGCCGCTGCTCTGTGGCGGCATTACCGTGTTTAAACCGCTGCTGATGCACCATATCACCGCCACCAGCCGTGTCGGGGTGATTGGGATTGGCGGGCTGGGTCATATCGCCATCAAACTGCTGCGGGCGATGGGCTGTGAGGTGACGGCGTTCAGTTCGAACCCGGCGAAAGAGGCCGAAGTGCGCCTGATGGGCGCGGATTATGTGGTGAACAGCCGCGATCCGGAGGCCTTAAAAGCGCTGGCGGGCCAGTTCGATTTGATTATCAACACCGTGAACGTCGATTTGCAGTGGCAGCCCTACTTTGAAGCGCTGGCCCACGGCGGCGCGTTCCATACCGTTGGCGCAGTGCTGAAACCGCTGGAAGTTCCGGCCTTTACGCTGATTGGCGGCGACAGAAGTGTGTCCGGTTCCGCAACCGGTACGCCGTTCGAGCTGCGTAAGCTGATGAAGTTTGCCGGACGAGCGAAGGTGGCGCCGACGACCGAGATGTTCCCGATGTCGCAAATTAACGAGGCATTGCAGCATGTGCGTGACGGGAAGGCGCGTTACCGCGTGGTGTTGAAAGCGGACTTCTGATGTAACCCTCTCCCACGGGGAGAGGGAGAAAACCCGCACTCATATTTGCATCGGGAACCAGGCGTAGCCCGGATAAGCGCAGCGCATCCGGGAAATGGCGCTGTGCGGCCTGCTGCCCTCACCCCAACCCTCTCCCACGGGGAGAGGGAGCAAGGTAGAGCCGGCCTGTTAGTCGGGAGAGGGCGAAAACCCGCACTCACATTTGCATCAGAAGCAGGCGTAGCCCGGATAAACACAGCGCATCCGGGAAATGGCGCTGTGCAGCCTGATGCCCTCACCCCAACCCTCTCCCACGGAAAGAGGGAGAAAACCCGCACTCACATTTGCATCAGAAGCCAGGCGTAGCCCGGATAAGCGCAGCGCATCCGGGAAATGGCGCTTGCGGCCTGCTGCCCTCACCCCAACCCTCTCCCAGGGGGAGAGGGAGAAAACCCACACTCATATTTGCATCACAAGCCAGGCGTAGCCCGGATAAGCGCAGCGCATCCGGGAAATGGCGCTTGCGGCCTGCTGCCCTCACCCCAACCCTCTCCCAGGGGGAGAGGGAGAAAACCCACACTCATATTTGCATCAGAAGCCAGGCGTAGCCCGGATAAGCGCAGCGCATCCGGGAAATGGCGCTGTGCGGCCTGATGCCCTCACCCCAACCCTCTCCCACGGGGAGAGGGCGCAAGGCGGGGCCGGCCTGTTAGTCGGGAGAGGGAAAGACTACCCCTTCGCTATCGCGGCAAACACGTCGGCAATCGCCACCGCGCCTGGGTCGGTGATGCCTTCCAGGTTCTCGCTATTCACATAGGACGAACGGCCTGCGCCGGCGGTCTGCATGGTCGCGGTTCTGGCGGCTCCCGCTTTTGCGGCAGAGGCGGCGGCATCCAGCCCGCTGTCGCGCAAGGCTTCAAGGGCAGGTTGCAGCGCGTCGATAAGTGTCCGGTCGCCCAGTTCCGCGCCGCCATAATGTTTCATCTGATGCAGTCCACGCAGCAACGCCTCCGGTAGCGGCTTGCCATCATGCACGGCCTGGCCCGCGGCGGTGAAGAAAATCGACATCAGCACGCCGCTGGAGCCGCCCATCACCGTTGCCAGCCGTTCGCCTATCAGTTGCAGCAACTGCGAGGTGTTGTTGAGTGGCAGTTCGCCCTGCTCCAGCAAATGGATGATTTCCCGTGCCCCTTCGGCGAACGTCGAGCCGGTATCGCCATCGCCCACTTTGGCATCCAGCGCATTCAGGCGGTTTTCGAGATCGACAAGCGTCCGTGCCGCCGTCGAGACCAGCGTTTTTACCTGCGGGTTTTCCGACGGTTCGATTTCCAGTTGGTTGTAAACGGGGCTGTGGCGCTGAGTTTTCATTGGCGCAAAAGGCACCGGTTTTTGCCAGCCGACGGTCTGTACATCGGCATTGATGGCTTTCTCAAATGTCTCGTTCAGGCGTAACAGCGAAAGGGAAAAGCCTTTCATATCCAGCGAGCTGACCAGCGGCGCGGGGCCAATCAGATAAGCAATCTGATCTTTGAGCGCCGAATGTGCCAGCTCTTTGGTGAGCAGGGCCATCTCCAGCGCCGATACACCGCCCAGATTATTGATTAACACCGCAACGCGATCCTCCCCAGCCTGTGCTTTCAGCGGCGCAACCAGCGTCTCAATCAGCTTCTGGCTGTTGTGCGAGTCAACGGTGCTCGCCCCCGGCTCGCCGTGGATACCGAGGCCCAGTTCGACCTGCCCGCGCTGAATGCGGTCATCTTCATCGCTGCTGCCCGGCAGGTTGCAGGTCTCCATCGCCAGCCCCAGGCTCCAGACGCTCTCACTGGCTTGTCGGGCGATGTCGCGCACTTCGCTTAAGGATTTGCCCTGCTCGGCGGCGGTGAGCATTCCTTTGCCGACAAAGCCAGCGTGGGCGGGCTCATGGCCGGAGCCGCCGCCGGAAATTACCGCAACGCGGGATTTATCCCAGTCGGCGCGGGCAACAATACGAATAGCGGGATCGATGTCGAGGCGAACTAAATTGCCGTGGGGAGCGGAAATCACCATTCCTTCAATGGCGTCATTGACCAGTTGCTTGCGGTCATTAAAGAAGAATCTGGACATAGCTTCCTGAATTTTTTGAGAACCGTAAGGAAAGCGTAGCCAGGATAAGAGAAAGTGTGTCGCGGAAATGGGGGGCGTTTAGTGCGGCCAGATGCCCTCTCCCACAGGGAGAGGGAAAAGACGCATGCGGGGGAAATGTCGTGTAGCCCGGATAAGGCGAAGCCGCATCCGGGAAAGAAGCAGAAACCTAGCTCTTACGCATCAGTAGCCAGAGGCTAATCAGGAAGAACGAGGTGCTCGGCAGCAACGCGCCAATAATCGGTGGAATGCCGTATACCAGCGTCAGCGGACCGAAAATCTGATCCAGTAAGTAGAAAACAAAGCCGAAGCTGATCCCCGTCACCACGCGCACACCCATTGGCACGCTACGCAGCGGACCAAAGATAAACGACAGCGCCATCAGCATCATCACCGCCACGGAAAGCGGCTGGAAAATTTTACTCCACATCTGGAGCTGATAACGCCCGGCATCCTGACCGCTTGATTTCAGGTACTTCACGTAATTGTGCAGACCGCTAATCGACAGCGCATCGGGGTCCAGCGCCACCACGCCCAGTTTGTCCGGCGTGAGGTTGGTCTTCCAGGTGCCGGTCAGCGTCTGTGCGCCGGTCACTTGTTTCGGATCGGTCAGGTTGGATTCATCCACCTGCGACAGTCGCCACATCTTCGTGTCTTTATCGAACTTCGCTAAAGCAGCATAGCGAACGGACTGTAAACGGCGCTGATCGTTGAAGGCGTAAATACTCACGCCACCCAGTTCATCATCGCTTTTCACCCGCTCGATATAGACAAACGTCTGGCCATCTTTCGCCCACAACCCCTGCTGGGTAGAGAGCAGCGAACCGCCATACATTGACTGTGCGCGTTGGTTACGCGCCATTTGTTCGCCCTGCGGCGCCACCCATTCGCCAATCGCCATGGTTAACAACACCAGCGGGATGGCGGTTTTCATCACTGACAACGCCACCTGCATACGGGTATACCCCGACGCCTGCATGACCACCAGTTCACTACGCTGGGCCAGCATCCCCAGCCCCAACAGTGCGCCAAGCAGCGCCGCCATCGGGAAGAAGATCTGAATATCTTTCGGCACGCTGAGGATGGTATAAAGCCCCGCCCCCATCGCGTCATAGCTGCCCTGTCCGGCCTTTTTCAACTGATCGACAAATTTAATAATGCCGGAGAGCGACACCAGCATGAACAGCGTCATCATGATGGTGGTAAAAATGGTTTTACCGATATAACGGTCAAGTACGCCAAACGCCTGCATTATACGGCTCCTCTGCCCATCACACGGGCGCGAATCCGACGCAACGGTACCGTGTCCCACAAGTTCAGACCCATCGCCAATGCCAGGTACACCAGGTTAACCGCCCACATCCAAATAAATGGATCGATTTTGCCTTTTGCGGCATTGGATCGCAGGGAAGTTTGTAGCAGGAAGAACACCAGATACAGCAGCATGGCCGGCAACATCGACAGCACGCGTCCCTGACGTGGGTTCACCACGCTCAGCGGCACGACCATCAGCGCCATCATAAATACGGTGAATATGAGTGTCAGACGCCAGTGCAACTCTGCCCTGGCTCGTGGGTTATCCGTTTTCCACAGCGTATCAAGCCCCATCTGCTCAGTATCGTCCGGGTCCAGCGTCACCGCCTGGTGGCCGATAATCGCCTGATAATCTTTGAAATCGGTGATGCGGAAATCACGCAACAGCGCCGTCCCTTCAAAGCGGGTGCCGGTGGTCAGGGTGACTATCTGAGAGCCGTCTTTGAGTTGCGAAAGATGACCGGAATCAGCCACCACAACAGACGGGCGGGCATTGCCTTTCGTGCGAATCTGCGCCAGGAAGACATCGTGGAATTTGCTGCCTTCCACGCTTTCGATAAACAGTACCGAGTTGCCGTCAGAGGCCGGCTGGAACTGCCCTTGCGCCAGTGCCGCCATGCCAGGGTTGGCTTTGGCATCGGCCAGCACCGATTCCTGATGGCGGGATGACCAGGGGCTGAGCCACATGACGTTAGCCGCCGCCAGTGCGCCAGTGAACAGCGCCAGAATCATCGCCGCTTTGACCAGCACAGCCCGGCTCAGGCCGCAGGCGTGCATGACCGTAATTTCACTTTCGGTATAAAGTTTGCCCAGCGTCATGAGCAGACCGAGGAACAGACTGAGCGGCAGGATAAGTTGCGCCATCTCTGGCACACCGAGGCCCAGTAGCGAGAGTACCAGGTTCGTGGGGATTTCGCCGTCGACCGCTGCGCCGAGGATCCTCACCAGTTTCTGACAGAAAAAGATCAGAAGCAGAATGAAGAGGATCGCAAACTGGCTTTTTAGCGTCTCCCGCGCAAGATATCTTATGATTATCACTTTATATTACGCCCGTAAAAACCAGTCTTTTTACTGGAAAATCGCTTGTTTCGTGGCTTAAACGTCATTTATTCTCTTGAGTCGTCGAAATCATCGCTAAGATTAATATACTCAGCGGTAAAACGTATCCGACCCGTATCTGACGTGCCGAAACCTAAGTATCGTTAAGATTAACACGAAGTCACCGCAACAGCGGACATGAGTTACGAAAGCTTGCAATTATATACTCAATGGATTTCGAGTTGCAGAAAGGCGGCGAGACTGTGAAACCCCGGAACTTACATGCCGTAAGTGACAGGAGTGAGCAGGCGTAGCCAACGCATCTGCGGTTTGAAAGAGGTCGAGTATATCTGTAGCCCCTGCTGTTGTCTTTAAGATTCAGGAGTATAGTGCATGGAGTTCAGTGTAAAAAGCGGTAGCCCGGAGAAACAGCGGAGTGCCTGCATCGTTGTGGGTGTTTTTGAACCGCGCCGTCTCTCTCCGATTGCCGAGCAACTCGACAAGATCAGCGACGGATATATCAGCGCACTGCTGCGCCGTGGCGAACTGGAAGGCAAACCGGGCCAGACCCTGCTGCTGCACCACGTTCCGAATGTCCTCTCCGAACGCATTCTGTTGATTGGTTGCGGTAAAGAACGCGAACTGGATGAACGTCAGTACAAGCAGGTCATTCAGAAAACCATTAATACCCTGAATGATACGGGTTCAATGGAAGCCGTTTGCTTCCTGACCGAGCTACACGTTAAAGGCCGCAACACCTACTGGAAAGTGCGCCAGGCGGTCGAGACAGCAAAAGAATCCCTCTACAGCTTTGACCAGTTGAAAACCAACAAAAGCGAGCCGCGTCGCCCGCTGCGTAAAATGGTTTTCAATGTGCCAACCCGTCGTGAACTGACGAGCGGCGAGCGCGCAATCCAGCATGGTCTGGCGATTGCTGCAGGCATCAAAGCGGCGAAAGATCTCGGCAATATGCCGCCAAATATCTGTAATGCGGCGTACCTCGCCTCTCAGGCGCGCCAACTGGCAGACAGCTACAGCAAAAACGTCATCACCCGCGTCATTGGCGAGCAGCAGATGCGCGAGCTGGGGATGCACTCTTACCTCGCCGTCGGCGCGGGCTCACAAAACGAATCGCTGATGTCGGTTATCGAATATAAAGGTAATCCGTCAGAAGACGTGCGTCCTGTTGTCCTGGTCGGTAAAGGCCTGACCTTCGACTCCGGCGGTATCTCCATCAAGCCGGCCGAAGGGATGGATGAGATGAAGTACGACATGTGCGGCGCGGCGGCGGTGTATGGCGTGATGCGGATGGTGGCCGAACTGCAACTACCTATTAACGTTATCGGCGTGCTGGCGGGCTGTGAAAACATGCCGGGCGGGCGCGCTTATCGTCCGGGCGACGTGCTGACCACTATGTCAGGCCAGACCGTTGAAGTGCTGAATACCGACGCCGAAGGCCGTCTGGTGTTGTGCGATGTGTTGACTTACGTTGAGCGCTTCGAACCGGAAGCGGTTATCGATGTAGCGACCCTGACCGGCGCGTGCGTGATTGCCCTGGGTCATCACATCACCGGCCTGATGTCGAACCATAACCCGCTGGCGCACGAGCTGATTGGCGCGTCCGAGCAGGCGGGTGACCGCGCATGGCGTCTGCCGTTAGGCGATGAGTACTACGAGCAACTGGATTCCAATTTTGCCGATATGGCGAACATTGGCGGTCGTCCAGGAGGCGCGATTACCGCAGGCTGCTTCCTGTCGCGCTTTGCCCGCAAGTACAATTGGGCACATCTGGACATCGCCGGTACCGCGTGGCGCTCCGGTAAAGCCAAAGGCGCAACCGGTCGTCCGGTGGCCATGCTGTCGCAGTTCCTGCTGAACCGCGCGGGTTTTAACGGCGAAGAGTAGTTTTACTCCCTCTTCCTCAGGGAGAGGGCCGAGGGTGTTATGATCCGCCCTCACCCTAACCCTCTCCCGCTGGGAGAGGGGATCTGTTCCCTGCTCTCTGGGGATGTAATCCACCACAAGAAGCCCCATATCATGAAGAACGCCACGTTTTATCTTCTGGACAATGAAACCACCGTCGACGGCCTGAGCGCCGTGGAACAACTGGTGTGTGAGGTTGCCGCAGAACGTTGGCGCAATGGCAAACGCGTGCTGATTGCCTGCGAAGACGAGCAGCAGGCGCTGCGGCTCGATGAAGCGCTGTGGGCACGACCGCCGGAGAGTTTTGTACCGCACAACCTCGCCGGTGAAGGCCCCAGAGGCGGTGCGCCTGTCGAAATTGCCTGGCCGCAAAAGCGCAACGGTAACCCGCGCGATATTCTCATCAGTTTGCGGACAAACTTTGCAGATTTTGCCACCGCTTTCACAGAAGTGATAGACTTCGTTCCTTACGAAGATTCTTTGAAACAACTGGCTCGCGAACGCTATAAAGCCTATCGCATGGCTGGTTTCAACCTGAACACGGCAACCTGGAAATAATGGAAAAGACATACAACCCCCAAGAGATCGAACAGCCGCTTTACGAGCATTGGGAAAAGCAGGGCTACTTCAAACCGAATGGCGATGAAAGCCAGGAAAGCTTCTGCATCATGATCCCTCCGCCGAACGTCACCGGCAGTTTGCACATGGGTCACGCCTTCCAGCAGACCATCATGGATACCATGATTCGCTACCAGCGTATGCAGGGCAAAAACACCCTGTGGCAGGCAGGTACCGACCACGCGGGTATCGCAACCCAGATGGTGGTTGAGCGTAAGATTGCCGCCGAAGAAGGTAAAACCCGCCACGATTACGGCCGCGACGCCTTTATCGACAAAATCTGGCAGTGGAAAGCAGAATCCGGCGGCACTATTACTCGTCAGATGCGCCGTCTGGGCAACTCCGTGGACTGGGAGCGCGAGCGCTTCACCATGGACGAAGGGCTCTCCAATGCTGTGAAAGAAGTGTTCGTCCGTCTGTACAAAGAAGACCTGATTTACCGTGGTAAGCGCCTGGTGAACTGGGACCCGAAACTGCGCACCGCGATTTCCGACCTCGAAGTGGAAAACCGCGAGTCCAAAGGGTCCATGTGGCATATTCGCTACCCGCTGGCTGACGGCGCAAAAACCGCCGACGGCAAAGATTATCTGGTGGTCGCCACCACCCGTCCGGAAACCCTGCTGGGCGATACCGGCGTGGCGGTTAACCCTGAAGACCCGCGTTATAAAGATTTGATTGGCAAATATGTGGTTCTGCCGCTGGTGAATCGCCGTATTCCGATCGTGGGTGACGAGCACGCCGACATGGAAAAAGGCACCGGCTGCGTGAAAATCACCCCGGCGCACGACTTCAACGACTACGAAGTCGGGAAACGTCACGCCCTGCCAATGATCAATATCCTGACCTTTGACGGCGACATTCGCGAAACCGCGGAAGTGTACGACACCAAAGGCAACGAATCTGACGTCTACTCCAATGAAATCCCGGCGGAATTCCAGAAACTGGAACGCTTTGCTGCCCGTAAAGCCGTGGTTGCCGCGGTTGACGCGCTGGGTCTGCTCGAAGAGATCAAACCGCACGATCTGACCGTTCCCTACGGCGACCGTGGTGGCGTGGTTATCGAGCCGATGCTGACCGACCAGTGGTACGTGCGTGCTGACGTCCTGGCGAAACCGGCAGTTGAAGCGGTTGAAAACGGCGATATCCAGTTCGTGCCGAAGCAGTACGAAAACATGTACTTCTCCTGGATGCGCGATATTCAGGACTGGTGTATCTCCCGCCAGCTGTGGTGGGGGCACCGCATCCCGGCATGGTATGACAACAGCGGCAACGTCTACGTTGGCCGTAACGAAGCCGAAGTGCGCCAGGAAAATAACCTGGGCGCTGACGTTGCCCTGCGCCAGGACGAAGACGTACTGGACACCTGGTTCTCCTCTGCCCTGTGGACGTTCTCTACCCTCGGCTGGCCGGAAAACACCGATGCCCTGCGTCAGTTCCACCCGAGCACCGTGATGGTCTCTGGCTTCGACATCATCTTCTTCTGGATTGCCCGCATGATCATGATGACCATGCACTTCATCAAAGATGAAAATGGTAAGCCGCAGGTGCCGTTCCATACCGTCTACATGACCGGTCTGATTCGTGATGACGAAGGCCAGAAAATGTCCAAGTCCAAGGGTAACGTTATTGACCCGCTGGATATGGTGGACGGTATTTCCCTGGCGGATCTGCTGGAGAAACGTACCGGCAACATGATGCAGCCACAGCTGGCGGAAAAAATCCGTAAGCGTACCGAGAAACAGTTCCCTAATGGCATTGAGCCGCACGGCACCGATGCCCTGCGCTTCACCCTGGCTGCGCTGGCGTCGACCGGTCGCGACATCAACTGGGATATGAAGCGTCTGGAAGGTTACCGCAACTTCTGTAACAAGCTGTGGAACGCCAGCCGTTTCGTGCTGATGAATACCGAAGATCAGGATTGCGGCTTCAACGGCGGCGATATGGTGCTTTCCCTCGCCGATCGCTGGATCCTGGCGGAATTCAACCAGACCGTGAAAGCGTACCGCGAAGCGCTGGATAACTTCCGCTTCGATATCGCCGCGGGCATCCTGTATGAATTCACCTGGAACCAGTTCTGCGACTGGTATCTGGAGCTGACCAAGCCAGTGATGAGCGGCGGTTCTGAGGCAGAGCTGCGCGGCACGCGTAACACGCTGGTGAACGTGCTGGAAGCGTTGCTGCGTCTGGCGCACCCGATTATTCCGTTTATCACTGAAACCATCTGGCAGCGCGTGAAAGTGCTGAAAGGCATTACCGCTGATACCATCATGCTGCAGCCGATCCCGCAGTACGATGCCGCTCAGGTGGATGAAGCCGCGCTGGCTGACACTGAATGGCTGAAACAGGCGATCGTAGCAGTACGTAACATTCGTGCCGAGATGAACATCTCCCCGGGTAAACCGCTGGAGCTGCTGCTGCGTGGTTGCAGTAAAGATGCGGAGCGTCGTGTGAACGATAACCGCAGCTTCCTGCTGAATCTGGCGCGTCTGGAAAGCATTACCGTGCTGCCAGCCGATGATAAAGGTCCGGTTTCCGTGACCAAAATTATCGATGGCGCAGAGCTGCTGATCCCGATGGCGGGTCTGATTAACAAAGAAGACGAGCTGGCGCGTCTGGCGAAAGAAGTGGCGAAGATCGACGCCGAAATTGGTCGTATCGAAAGCAAACTGTCCAACGAAGGCTTTGTGGCACGCGCACCGGAAGCGGTGATTGCCAAAGAGCGTGAGAAACTGGACGGCTATGCAGAGGCTAAAACCAAGCTGATTGAACAGCAGGCGGTTATTAGCGCACTGTAATCGCACCAGCTGTAGCCCCGGTAAGCGTCAGCGCCACCGGGGACTTCCCGGATGCGGCTGCGCCTGATCCGGGCTACGGTTCAGGTAGCCCGGGTAAGCACAGCGCACCCGGGACTTCCCGGATGCGGCGTAAACGCCTGATCCGGGCTACGGTTCAGGTAGCCCGGGTAAGCGCAGCGCACCCGGGAACCCTCCTTAGAATACCGCCGGGAAGAACGACAGCCCGCGCGCCAGCAGATTCGCCGGATCTTTCGCCGGTTGCTGACCGTGATTTTCCAGCGTCAGATTCTGCAACTCACCATGAACATGGGTATTTTCCAGCACATAGCGAGTAAAGCGGACTTTGGCCCACGGATACGCCAGGAACAAGGTGATCATGCACACCAGCGTATTGGTAATCGACAGCCACAGTACACGTCCGAGCGTCACGGTAGAGGAGAAGCGAATGTGTCCTGCCAGCGTAATTTGCCCGTAAACGTAATTACGCATTTTCACGAAGGCATACATAAAGCAGACAATAATCCCGAACAGATAAATCACATACGCCAGCGCCATCTTGCCGTAGAAAGGCCCGGCTAACACCGCCAGTTGTTCAGGGCTATCGCCCACCACCTGGGAATATTGCATCAGCGTATAGAAGGCCGGCACGATGATAAACAGCGACAGTGCCAGGAACGGGAATAGCAGCAACATAGAGCAGAGCGCAATCCAGATACACTTCTTAATGGAATAGGTCGCGGCAAATTTCTGCGTGCCGTACTGTAGGTTATTCACCAGCATACCATACCACTGAGCGGTGTAGACCCCCTGCATGATGGCGGAACCCAACAGCAACGCCAGCGTGCCAATACCTATTCCCACAATAATCGCCGTATAGGAACCCATGCTGATGGTGCTGGACATAAACAGCGAAAACACCACCACTGAGACAGTCATAATTAACAACGGGCAGCCCAGCATCACCCACCAGGCGCGCAGCGGGCTGGCGTAAAAGCTAAAGCGTACATTATTAATCTCCGTCATCAGGAATTGATAACGCAGCCCCTGTGTCACCAGCCATGGGAAAAACAGTAAAAACAGCCCTATCATACAAAGGGATAACCCAACGTTATTATGCGCCATGTTAACCAGAAAGATGATATACAGCACCATGATGCACAGCCAGCCAACAAATACTGAGCGGCCGGTGGCGTGATAAGAAAAACGCGCCCCCTGCAGATCGGTATTCTCATAAAAATAACGGCGGGCACGCACCAGCGCCCAGGGCAGAAACAACCCAAAGGTGACAATGGTGAGTAAGACGTTGACCAGCCAGATCCAGAAATATCCCGCGCCACTTCCCTGAAACACAAAATTCCGGGAAGGCGACGCCGCAGCACCACCATTTTCGAAAGTCATAACAATCCTTATCGTAAATCAGAACAACATCAATTAAGCCATAGAAATATTACGGTATTTTTATTTCCGTTATTAAGTTTAGTAAACTTTGTACTAAAAATGTAGCGCCCAATATTACTGGTCTTGTCAGCGAAAGAGAGTGATGGTATGGCAGGGAAACGGCGATAAGCGCAAATAAAGGCCGAAGCAGACTCCGGCCTTTTGGTTTTATATGAAAGGAACCACCGGCAGCACCCCGCGCGAAATCAGGGCGAGAAAGCCTTTTTCAACCTGCTCGTCATGATCTGTCAGCGCAACGTCGTCCAGGTTCCCTTCCACATGGGAATGAGTGGCCTGATAACGGATAAAGCGCATTTTCATCCACGGATAAGCAATGCCGAGCGTAATAACGGAAACAGCGATCACCTGCAGCAGTTGCACCACAACACCATGAAATGTCAGCGTGGAAGCAAAACGAATACGCCCGTCCGCCAGCGTCAGGCCATTCACAAAGTGATTGCGAAAAGCCTGCCAGATATAGGCCGATGAGAGCAAAATGGCGCCAATATAGAGCAGATAGCACAGCAGGATTTGCCCCGGAAACCCTGAAAGCCCCTCATCCCCCGAACCGTTAATCGCACGCAGCATCGCCATACTGCTGTAGGACGTCGAGAGTAAGTAAAACATCAGCCCCAGAAACGGAACCAGAATACAGAAAGAAAACAGACAGGCTTTGATGCAATATGTCGTACTGACGCGAATATCGAATTTATGCACGCCGAATTGTCCGCCTTTTCCGGTCAGGGCGAGCCATTTGGCATAGACATAGCCATTGATCACACTCATCCCCACAATACCGATAAGCGCCAGAATAATAATTTTTACCAGTAAACCATCAAAATTATAACCGCTGAACATCATATTTCCGATACCAAAGATAATCATGCACAGTAAAATAAGCAGCAATGTGGGCAGCCCCATCATTATCCACCAGGCACTTTTCATTGCGCAATGAAAGGCAAAACGGACATTATTTAATGTGGTCATCAGCGCATTGTATTGCAGGCTTTTCACCATAAAGAAAGGCATAACCAGCATCAGTAAAAAGATCACCAGAGAACCTAAGAATGGATGAAGAAGTTCGGCCACAAGGATGAGGATAAAAAGGAATATCGACATCAGCAACCAACTCAAAAACAGCGCTCCGCCCCTGGCATGATAGCCAAAACGCGCACCATTTAACTCCATGTTTTCGTATACGTAGCGCCGGGAGCGTACCATTGCCCAGGGGACATAAACCCCTAACGTAATAACACTCAGCAGAATATTAACCAGAGAAATAAGAAAATAATCCAGACCTTTGCCATGAAATATAAATGTGCGCCGCGTTTTATTCGTATAACGGATATCACCGTTCATAACTACATCATCCTTAAATATAAGCATTGATTCGATAAATAATGATTATCACTTCCGTGAAGCGCGCAACATAACGTATCTCTTTAACGATCACACCACAATTAAACGACTTGCAGCCACTTTCAGAGAGTGATATTAAATACGCGTATAAATACATATGTTTTATTGAGTGAGTCTATGAATGTTGTGGCCAAGCAGAGCGTGACATTACGCCGGATAACTGCCGGAGATAATGCTGCGATTGCCTCCGTTATTCGTCGGGTTTCTGCCGAATACGGACTTACCGCCGATAAAGGTTATACCGTAGCGGACCCCAACCTGGACGAGTTGTATCAGCTCTACAGCCAGCCGGGGCACGCCTATTGGGTGGTGGAGCAGGATGGCAGAGTGGTAGGCGGCGGCGGTGTCGCCCCTCTGAAATGTAGTGAGCCGGATATCTGCGAACTGCAAAAGATGTATTTCCTGCCTGCCGCGCGCGGTCAGGGGCTGGCGAAGAAGCTGGCGCTGCTGGCCCTTGAACACGCCCGCGCCCAGGGCTTCACCCGTTGTTACCTGGAAACGACCGCATTCTTAAAAGAGGCGATTGGCCTGTATGAACATCTCGGATTTAGCCATATCAGCGGGCCGCTGGGCTGTACCGGGCATGTGGATTGCGAAGTACGAATGCTGAAAACACTGTAATTTCTCCCGGTCCTTTCCTTTTCTACTGGAAAGGACCGGAACCTCTTCTTTACTGATTCTCCGGCGCCATAATCAGACGAATCATTCCCGCCGACTGATCCTGTGGCAACGTCAGCACGTTACTCCACAAGTCCTGCACAATGTCGCAGGCAACTTTCTCTTTGCCGACACCTTTACGCGGGTCCGGCATGATCTCAATATCCTGACCGTATTTCTTGACCAGCAGCGCAATAATTGGTTGCAGATGCTGCTGCGCGTCCTGCCGTTCTTTATCTGTTACCGTATGTCGGTTGACGCCGTAGGCAGCGCGCATCATCGCGGCATCAATATTCATGCGTTTCATCAGGAAATCACCCGGCAATATTTTCGCCGGATTGATTCCCCCTTTCACCGCCGGGAACAGGAAACGGAAGCAATTATCATCGCTGACTTTCTGAATGGCCGCGGTTTGCTCCATATTGATCTGCATATAAGCGATCACGTTTTCATCAGGGGCATTTTGTAAACGCATCATCTGCACCCCAATGATCTGCGGTTGTATATAATCAATAATCTGCTGAGGGGTTTTTCCCTCTTTTTCCATATTTTTCGCCGTAGTGCGAATGGTTTCCAGCAACTGAGGTTCTTGCTCACGCAAGACCTGGTAGGTCGGCATGCTGCTTATTGCACGGAACGCCACGTCCATTTGCGATTCACCGCTATTTTGCAGCCAGGGCGCAATATATTGTCGATAGCCAACGTTCCAGACCAGAATCACCACCGCGATAATGACCGCCGAGGTAATACCGCCGATTTTCCCTTTCCGGCGCAGATACTGAGTTAGTGCTGCCGCCAGACCGGCGACCAGAGCGGAGAGTAAAACAGACGTCCAGTTCATTTCAGGTTCCTTTTAACCACTGTGCTGATTGTTGTACCAGCCCGGCGGGGATTGTCACCTGACGGGCGAAATAACTACTGATTCTGGCAGGTCAGCCCGGCACGCCGCTGTGAAAACGAAACTCCGGATCCGGCGAAGTAATCAATTCGGCTTCGAGCTCACCGAAATAGCGAACTCGTGGTGCGATATCCGTTTCCGAGACCTGCTGTGCCAGCGCAAGATAATCCTGGTAGTGGCGGGCTTCGGAACGCAGCAATGACAGATAGAATTTTTGTAAATCCTCTTCCAGATACGGTGCCAGCGCGGCAAAACGTTCGCAGGATCGCGCTTCGATATAAGCACCGCAAATCAGCTTGTCGATAAGCGTGAGCGGCTCATGGGTACGCACGCCTTTGAGCATCCCTTTCGCATAGCGACTGGCCGTGATCTTCACATACGGGATGTTCCTGACAAGCATGGCTTCGCGCACCTGCCAGAAATGATGCAGCTCTTCTTTGATAAGCAGCACCATACTGTCGATGAGCGCCCTGCCCCATGGGTCATCCGCTTTTGGCATCGCGCCTTTAGCAATCTGCTTGTGCAGCGCCACAAAGTCCGGTTCCGGCCCTTCACGAAAGGCGAAGGCTTCATAGGGTTTCAGCCATTCAAGCAGCGTATCGGCCCCGCTTTTATCTGCCACATATTTACGCACCAGCAGCATCGCGGTTTGCGCGGCTTTCAATTCGCAGACCATATGATCGGTGAGCAACAGCGGAAGATTTTGCGGGTCGCGGGCTTTATCTATCCAGGTCTGAGGTGTTGGGCAATGCAGAAAATGTAAAACCGGGGAGAGTATTTGCGGGTAATCCATGGCTGTTCCTTGCACTGCGGCAGCCGTAGCCGCCGCATAGGGAAGACTTAGTGGCGTACGCCGTTGTCGTCTTCATCCTCGTAGTCGTCTTCTTCGCCGTCTTCGTCTTCACCGTTCGGGTCTTCGTAGTAGGTGCCCCAACCGTCATACTCGACGTCAAATTTCTCAGCCAGGTTAATCAGCTGTTCAACTTGCGCGTCAATCAGCTCGGCATTCAGCGCGGATTCGCTCAGGATGTCGCAGCAAATTACCACTTCACCCTCTTCCAGCTCCAGCTCTTCCGGCTCGGTCACTTCATAACCCAGTTTGAACGCTTCAACGGCCACTTTTTCCAGTGTCTCGAAGTCATCTGCCGACAGGTGATGCTCAATGGTGTAGAGCGCATCAGGATCGCTGCCATCTTCCAGCAATTCTTCAATAATCAGACGCGTCTCTTCGCGCTGTTCTTCCAGGTGTTCCGGGTTCGCCATGGCTCATTCCTCATAATGTGGCAGATAGAGATATTGTCACATACCGTTGGCAATGCCTCCACTCCTGGCGGAAAAGATTTATTCATTTGGCTTGCAAATGAATATTCATACATATAAATTGAATTTTAATTCAATAAGTGGCTTTAGCCAGGTGAGGGAACCATGTCGTCGTTTTACCAGAAACATTTTTTGAAATTGCTCGATTTTACCCCTGCTGAAATCAACACTCTGCTGCAACTTGCCGCCAAACTCAAAACCGATAAGAAGAATGGCAAGGAACAACAAAAACTTACCGGTAAAAACATCGCGCTCATCTTCGAAAAAGACTCAACTCGCACCCGGTGCTCTTTCGAAGTTGCCGCATTTGACCAGGGCGCTCGCGTCACGTATCTCGGCCCAAGCGGCAGTCAGATTGGGCATAAAGAATCAATTAAGGATACCGCGCGGGTCCTGGGCAGAATGTACGACGGTATTCAGTATCGCGGCTACGGCCAGGAGATCGTCGAAACCCTGGCCCAGTTTGCCGGTGTTCCGGTGTGGAACGGCCTGACCAATGAGTTTCACCCGACGCAGTTACTGGCTGACCTGCTGACCATGCAAGAGCATATGCCGGGCAAAGCGTTTAATGAAATGACGCTGGTTTATGCAGGCGATGCACGCAACAACATGGGCAACTCCATGCTGGAAGCGGCAGCGCTGACCGGGCTGGATTTGCGCCTCGTCGCCCCGACAGCCTGCTGGCCGGAAGCCACGCTGGTCGCGAAGTGTAAAGCGCTGGCGGAGAAAAACGGCGGCAACATTACGCTGACCGAGGATATCGCCGCAGGGGTGAAAGGCGCGGACTTTATCTACACCGATGTATGGGTGTCGATGGGCGAGGCAAAAGAGAAGTGGGCCGAGCGTATTAATCTGCTGCGCCCGTATCAGGTGAATAGCCAGATGCTGACCCTGACCGGAAACCCGGATGTGAAATTCCTGCACTGCCTGCCTGCGTTCCATGACGACCAGACGACGCTTGGCAAGAAGATGGCGGAAGAGTTCGGCCTGCACGGTGGCATGGAAGTCACCGACGAGGTGTTTGAATCGGCGGCCAGTATTGTGTTTGATCAGGCGGAAAACCGCATGCACACCATTAAAGCGGTGATGGTGGCGACGCTGGCGCAAGCATAGTGCGGTCTGCCCACCCTCACCCCTGCCCTCTCGATCGTAGCCCGGATAAGGTGCGTTAAGCGCCGCATCCGGGAACGGTGAGGGGAAACAGCAGCGATTTACGCCACCAGCACCTTCACCACCACTTTACGCACCTGTGCGGGTGCACCCACGGCGCACAGCGGTTTATGGACTTCACCTGGGTAGAATACCACAAAATCCCCTTCGCTCAGTACCACGGTTTTTTCCTGACCGCCTTCCGGCAGGAACGCGATATCTTTATCCGCCAGCCAGTCGGTGTCAGGCTCGCCCGCAGGCAGGGTACTGAATGTCATCCCTTCCTGGCCTTTCAGTACAATCTGGATATCCAGATAACGGGCGTGATATTCGGCGCGACGCTCGGCAAACGGCTGTGTCATATCTTCCGAAACCAGATAAAACAGGTTGTTGCCGTCAATATCATGCTTCCCTGTCGGGGTGGCATCCGACACATGGGCTTTAACGTGTTCAATGGCCTGGCGCAGTTCTTCCGGCAACCAGCTTTGTAAGTGGTGAATGTTGCCAACGATCATAACTATCTCCTTAAGATAAAACATCGTTTCATTTTTAGCTTTTATACGGAAAAATACCGATGCTCACCACCCCTTTTTAGCGAAGAGTTGCGCTTGCGCATGTTTATTCCGCCAGAGTGTCAGTACAACTATTCCCAGGTTCGCAAATTAATTAGTTATTTATTATTTATGCATTTATATGCAGATAAACCGATTGCCTGACGCAAATGTTGCATTAATCGCTTGAAACCGAAAAGTAGCTGAGTATAATCGCGGACAATTTGCCGGGAGGAAGCATGGTCCAGTGTGTTCGACATAGTGTCCCTGGGCGTCTGAAAAAAGACGCAGGCCTGCCGTTTTTCTTCCCGTTGCTTACCCCATTCCACAGCCCCTCTATTGAGGGGCTTTTTTTTGCGCAGTCGTCAGGAGATAAACATGGCTAACCCGCTATATCAAAAACATATCATTTCCATAAACGATCTCAGCCGCGAAGAACTTGAACTGGTGCTGAACACGGCAGCCCGACTGAAAGCCAACCCGCAGCCGGAGTTACTCAAGCACAAAGTGATCGCCAGCTGCTTCTTTGAAGCTTCAACGCGTACCCGCCTGTCGTTTGAAACGTCCATGCATCGCCTGGGGGCGAGCGTGGTGGGCTTCTCTGACAGCAGCAACACCTCGCTCGGTAAAAAGGGCGAAACGCTGGCGGACACGATTTCAGTGATCAGCACCTACGTGGATGCGATTGTGATGCGCCACCCGCAGGAGGGGGCCGCCCGTCTGGCGACCGAGTTTTCCGGCGGCATTCCTGTTCTGAACGCGGGCGATGGCGCTAATCAGCACCCGACGCAGACCCTGCTGGATCTGTTTACCATTCAGGAAACCCAGGGCCGTCTGGAGAACCTCAACATCGCGATGGTCGGCGACCTGAAATATGGTCGTACCGTGCACTCACTGGCGCAGGCGCTGGCAAAGTTTAACGGCAACCGCTTCTACTTTATCGCCCCGGATGCGCTGGCCATGCCACAGTACATTCTGGATATGCTCGATGAGAAAGGACTGACCTGGAGCCTTCACGCCAGCATCGAAGAGGTGATGGCTGAGGTCGATATTCTGTATATGACCCGCGTGCAGAAAGAGCGCCTGGATCCGTCCGAGTACGCCAGCGTGAAGGCCCAGTTCATCCTGCGTGCTAACGACCTGGTCGGCGCACGCAGCAACATGAAAGTGCTGCACCCGCTGCCGCGTGTGGATGAGATCACCACCGACGTGGATAAGACGCCGCACGCCTGGTATTTCCAGCAGGCCGGTAACGGCATCTTTGCGCGTCAGGCATTGCTGGCACTGGTTCTGAATAGTGATTTGGCGCAGTAAGGGGAAACGACAATGACACACGACAACAAACTCCAGGTCGAAGCGATTAATCGCGGTACCGTGATTGACCACATTCCGGCGCAGGTGGGCTTTAAGCTGCTGACGCTGTTTAAACTGACGGAAACCGAGCAGCGCATCACTATCGGTCTGAATCTGCCGTCAGGCGAAATGGGCCGCAAAGACCTGATCAAAATCGAAAATACTTTCCTGACGGATGAGCAGGTAAACCAGCTGGCGCTGTATGCCCCGCAGGCGACGGTGAACCGCATCGACAATTACGAAGTGGTAAGCAAGTCTCATCCGAATCTGCCAGATCGTATCGACAGCGTGCTGGTCTGCCCGAACAGCAACTGCATCAGCCACGCTGAGCCGGTCTCTTCCAGCTTCGCGGTGAAAAAACGCCCGCACGATATCGCCCTGAAATGCAAATACTGTGAAAAAGAGTTTTCGCATTCTGTGGTACTGGCAGGGTAATGAATGCAGGTGTGTACGCCTGGTGCGACACACCTGTTACTCATGTATATAATGAGCCCCGACCTTATTACCGCTGTAATTCAGGAGAAATCATGACTAAAACTATCGCGACGGAAAATGCACCAGCAGCAATCGGCCCTTATGTACAGGGTGTTGATCTCGGCAGCATGATCATCACTTCCGGTCAGATCCCGGTTGATCCGAAAACCGGTAGCGTGCCGGAAGACGTTTCTGCCCAGGCGCGTCAGTCGCTGGAAAACGTGAAAGCTATCGTGGAAGCCGCAGGTCTTAACGTGGGTGATATTGTGAAAACGACGGTGTTCGTGAAAGATCTGAACGACTTCGCGACCGTTAACGCGACCTACGAAGCATTCTTTACAGAGCACAAAGCCACCTTCCCGGCGCGTTCCTGCGTAGAAGTGGCGCGTCTGCCAAAAGATGTGAAGATTGAAATCGAAGCGATTGCCGTACGTCGCTAAGGTTTTCCCGGATGCGGCGCAAGCGCCTTATCCGGGCTACCACGTAGCCCCGGTAAGCGACAGCGCCACCGGGGATGCTTTTATCACTTACTGCCAGCCATACCTGCGGCTGTAAAAGCCCTTCACCATCTGCGTCAGCGTCATATATCCGGCGAGGATCGCAATCAGCCACGGGAAGTAAGAAAGCGGTAATGCCTGCAGTTGCAGATAGCTTGCCAGTGGCGAGAACGGCAGCGCGATACCCACCAGAATCACCATCACCGTCATCATGATCAACGGCCAGGCGGCGCGGCTTTGAATAAACGGCACGCGGCGAGTACGGATCATATGCACAATCAGCGTCTGCGACAGCAGCCCTTCCACAAACCAGCCTGACTGGAACAGCGTCTGGGCTTCCGGCACATTCGCCTTAAATACCCACCACATGACGCAAAATGTCAGAATATCGAAAATGGAGCTGATCGGACCGAAAAAGATCATAAAGCGACCGAGATCGGCAGGGTTCCAGCGCTGCGGTTGACGAATCTGCTCATCATCAACGTTATCAAACGGAATCGCCACCTGGGATACATCATAAAGCAGGTTCTGAATCAGCAAGTGTAACGGCAACATGGGCAGGAACGGCAGGAAGGCGCTCGCCACCAGCACGCTGAACACGTTACCAAAGTTAGAACTGGCCGTCATTTTGATATATTTCAGCATGTTAGCGAAGGTTTTACGCCCTTCAATAACCCCCTCTTCCAGCACCATCAGGCTTTTTTCCAGCAGGATGATATCGGCCGCTTCACGGGCAATATCCACCGCGCCATCAACGGAAATACCGATATCCGCCGCGCGCAACGCCGGGGCGTCGTTGATGCCGTCGCCCATAAAGCCCACCACATGCCCTTCACGACGCAGCAGGGTCACAATGCGTTCTTTATGCATCGGCGTCAGGCGCGCAAACAACGTGGTACGTTTCGCCAGCGCCGCCAGTTCGTCATCACCCAGATGCTCAATCTGATTACCCGTCACCACCTCGCCCACATCCAGCCCGACTTCCAGGCAGACTTTCGCCGCCACCAGCTCGCTATCGCCGGTCAAAATTTTCACCGTCACGCCGCTGGCTTTCAGCGCTTTCAGCGCCGGCGCCGTGGTCTCTTTCGGCGGATCGAGGAATGCAATATAGCCTTCCAGGATCAAGTCGGATTCGTCCACGCGATGGTAATCACCGCTGCGTGCGGGGAGATATTTGGTTGCCACCGCCACCACCCGCAACCCCTGGCGGTTCTGCGTTTCGGTGACGCGCTGAATACGGCGCAACATGGTTTCATCCAGCGGCACGATGTCGCCGTTGTAACGTACCTGGCTGCAAACGTTGAGGATCTCCTGCAATGCCCCTTTGCAAATCAGTTGATGGGCATCTGCGTTTTCAGCGACCACGACCGACATGCGGCGACGCTCGAAATCGAAAGGGATCTCGTCAATTTTCTGCCAGCGGGTAGAGAGCGTGCGTGCGGCTTCCGCGTCCACCCCTTCCAGCACCGCCGTATCAAGCAGGTTTTTTAACCCCGTCTGATAGTGGCTATTCAGCCACGCACAGTGCAGCACCCGTTCGCTGACTTTACCGGCGATATCCGTGTGGTTTTCCAGCACGATTTTATCCTGCGTTAACGTACCGGTTTTGTCGGTACACAGGATGTCCATGGCGCCAAAGTTTTGAATCGCATCCAGATGCTTGACGATCACTTTCTGTTTCGACAATTTCACCGCCCCGCGAGCCAGGGTAGAGGTGACGATCATCGGCAGCATTTCCGGCGTCAGCCCCACGGCAACCGAGAGCGAAAACAGCGCCGCTTCCCACCAGTCACCTTTGGTAAAGCCATTGATCAAAAATACTACTGGCGTCATTACCATCATAAAGCGGATAAGCAACATACTGACGCGGCCAATCCCTTTCTGAAACGCATTCGGCTCGCTTTCTTGCTCGCTCACGCGCCCGGCCAGTTGCCCAAACCAGGTGTTGCCGCCCGTGGCGATGACCACCGCCTGCGCCGTACCGCTCACCACGTTGGTGCCCATAAAACAGAGGGTGTCGCTTTCCAGCGGGTTGGTCTGATCCGCTGTGCGGGTTTTCGCCACTTTTTCTACTGGCAGGGATTCGCCGGTCAGCGACGCCTGCGCCACGAACAGGTCACGCGCCTGCACCACACGCAGGTCAGCCGGGATCATGTCGCCTGCCGCCAGTTTGACGATATCGCCAGGAACCAGTTGGTCGAGCGGGATCTCCATCCAGCGGTTTTCCCCCTGCTCATTGGCTACACGCAGCACCGTTGCAGTATTGCTGACCATCGCCTTGAGCGCATCCGCCGCTTTGGTGGATCGCGCTTCCTGAATAAAGTTCAGGAAAGTCGAGATGGCGACCATTAGCGCAATCACACCGGCGGCGAACAGGTCTTCAGACGCGTAGGAGAAAATCCCCAGACAGGTCAGCAGCAGGTTAAACGGGTTGCGATAGCAGGACCACAGGTGACCCCACCAGGGCACCGGACGCTGCCCTGGGATCTGGTTAACACCGTGTTGTTCCCGTGCGTCCTGCACCTCTTTTTCATTCAGCCCTTCCGGATGGCTGTTGAGTTGTTGCCACAGTTCGGCGAGTTCCATCGTCGACAGGGCCAGGCAGCGATCGCTTAACGAGGCCGGGACGTCGACGTGTTGAATATTTGCGGCGTCAGGCAGCGGGTCACGCTGCACGAGACGGCGAGGTAAGTGGCGGTTAAGCCGGGCCAGGAGTCGGGTGATATTTTTGAACATAGTAGTCATCCTTGCCCCCGCATCACGCGGGTGCCACTACACGCCATCATTCACGCAGTCTCTTCGTTGGCTTCCCCTGTTCACACCGGTCACTTATCTCAGTAAGCATCCCGGCGATGCCCAGTCTTGCCGCCTCGACACATCGCGAATGATTTTGTGCATTGCCGTGGGCACGGAACATCCGCGCCAGCAGGCGTTTTCAGTTATGCAGGGACGTCTTGCGTCACTGCCTTACGTTTCCGGTAAGGCAGTAAAGGCGGGCTTACCGGAAAGAGTATCTCCGTCGTGGGAGAGGTGCGGGATCAGGGTCCATAAAACCTCCGGTAAGGGTGAAAAGGGAACTATCTCAAGCGCCGCTATTATAACTCCGGTGAATTAAACCGAACGTAAACCAGACTTTACCCATTGTCGTTTGGTTGAGTCCTCACCAAACTTTCTTTATTCTGCTATCCGCCTTGAAGAGGAACAGGACAGGACGCATGCAAAACCGGCTGACGATCAAAGATATTGCGCGTTTAAGTGGCGTTGGGAAATCAACGGTGTCTCGCGTGCTGAATAATGAAAGCGGTGTGAGTGAACGTACCCGCGAACGCGTGGAAGCGGTGGTCAATCAACACGGTTTTTCACCTTCCCGTTCCGCACGCGCCATGCGCGGTCAGAGCGATAAAGTGGTGGCCATTATTGTCTCCCGTCTCGATTCCCTTTCGGAAAACCTTGCCGTCCAGACCATGCTCCCGGCTTTCTATGAACAGGGTTATGACCCGATCATGATGGAAAGCCAGTTCTCGCCGGATATGGTCGAAGAGCACCTGCATATGCTACGTCGCCGTAATATTGATGGCGTGGTGCTGTTTGGCTTTACGGGCGTGACAGAGACGCTGTTATCGTCCTGGCGCGCCTCGCTGGTCTTGCTGGCGCGGGACGCCAAAGGGTTCGCCTCTGTCTGCTACGACGACGAAGGGGCCATCAATCTGCTGATGCAAAATCTTTATGATCAGGGTCATCGCCACATCAGTTTTATTGGCGTGCCACACAGCGACATTACTACCGGCAAGCGTCGCCACGAGGCCTATATGGCGTTTTGCGAACGCCATCAACTTCACCCCCACTTCATTTTGCCGGGTCTCGCGATGAAACACGGCTACGAAAACGTCGCCAGCGTGTTGACGCCTGACACCAGCGCCCTGCTCTGTGCTACGGATACCCTTGCCCTGGGGGCCAGCAAGTATCTACAGGAACAGCGCATTGATAATTTGCAGCTGGCGAGTGTGGGGAATACGCCGCTCATGAAATTTCTCCATCCGGAGATCGTCACCGTTGATCCCGGCTATGCCGAAGCAGGCCGCCAGGCCGCAGCACAGCTGATCGATCAGGTCAATGGTCGCACCGATCCACGCCAAATCGTGATTCCCGCCCACCTCGCCTGAGTTCCCCTCCCGCACGGTTTATTGTGATCTTCGCTTGGTTTCGGGAACGTTCCCATTTTCAGTTTTTGAACCAATGGATATGCTTGCGCACATTCATCAGCAGTCATTATTTCTCTCAGTGGGGCATCACGATGAGCAAAGTCAGACAAGAGGATCTCGCCAGGCTTATTGAACTGGTCGGCGGACGTGAAAACATCGCTACGGTGAGTCATTGCATCACCCGCCTGCGTTTTGTCCTGAACGCACCGGACAAAGCGGACCCGAAAACCATCGAAACGCTGCCGATGGTCAAAGGCTGCTTTACCAACGCCGGACAGTTTCAGGTCGTTATTGGTACTGACGTCGGCGACTGGTATCAGGCACTGATCGGTGCCATCGGCCAGGCCTCTGCCGATAAAGAGCAGATCAAGCGCGCGGCGCGCCAGAATATGAAATGGCATGAACAGTTGATCTCGCACTTTGCCGAGATCTTCTTCCCACTATTGCCGGCGCTGATCAGCGGCGGTTTGATCCTCGGCTTCCGTAATGTTATTGGCGATCTGCCGATGAGCAACGGCCAGACGCTGGCGCAGATGTATCCCGGTCTCAAAACCGTTTACGACTTTCTGTGGCTGATTGGCGAGGCGATCTTCTTCTATCTGCCGGTAGGCATCTGCTGGTCGGCGGTGCGCAAAATGGGCGGCACGCCGATCCTCGGGATCGTGTTGGGCGTGACCCTCGTCTCCCCACAGTTGATGAACGCCTATCTGCTCGGCTCCCAGGTGCCGGAAGTATGGAACTTCGGACTGTTCAGTATCGCCAAAGTGGGCTATCAGGCCCAGGTTATCCCTGCCCTGCTGGCCGGTCTGGCGCTGGGCGTGATTGAAACACGCCTCAAAAAATGGGTGCCGGATTACCTCTATCTGGTGGTTGTCCCGGTCTGTTCTCTGCTGCTCGCCGTGTTCCTCGCTCATGCCTTTATCGGCCCGTTCGGTCGTATGATTGGCGATGGCGTGGCCTTCGCGGTACGCCACCTGATGACCGGCAGCTTTGCGCCCATTGGCGCGGCGTTGTTTGGTTTCCTCTATGCTCCCCTGGTCATCACCGGCGTACACCAGACGACGCTTGCCATCGATATGCAGATGATTCAGAGCATGGGCGGCACCCCGGTGTGGCCGCTGATTGCGCTCTCTAACATTGCTCAGGCATCGGCGGTAACCGGGATCATCATTATCAGCCGTAAACAGAACGAGCGTGAAATCTCCGTCCCGGCGGCCATTGCGGCCTATCTCGGCGTGACCGAACCGGCAATGTACGGCATCAACCTGAAATACCGCTTTCCGATGCTCTGCGCGATGGTAGGCTCCGGCCTTGCCGGGCTGCTATGTGGCCTGAACGGCGTGCTGGCAAACGGCATCGGTGTCGGCGGCCTGCCGGGCATCCTCTCCATTCAGCCCTCTTACTGGCAGGTATTCGCACTGGCGATGGCGGTAGCGATTATTGTGCCGATGGCGCTGACCACGGTGGTTTATCAGCGTAAGTTCCGCCAGGGCACGCTGCAGATTGTGTAACTTTTTTGGGGCGCCATTGCGCCCCTTCGCTTTTACCAGGAAATCACTATGAATACCCTTCCTCACTGGTGGCAAAACGGCGTCCTCTACCAGATCTATCCAAAAAGTTTTCAGGACACGACAGGCAGCGGCACGGGCGATTTGCGCGGCGTGATTATGCGCCTCGATTACCTGAAAACCCTCGGCGTAGATGCCATCTGGCTGACACCGTTTTATATCTCACCGCAGGTGGATAACGGCTACGATGTCGCTAATTACACCGCTATCGACCCGCTCTACGGTACGCTGGAAGATTTTGATGAGCTGGTCGCCCAGGCCAAAGCGCGCGGCATTCGCCTGGTGCTGGACATGGTGCTTAACCACACCTCCACGCAGCATGCCTGGTTTCGTGAGTCTCAGGATCCCGCCAGCCCGTACCGCAGTTTTTATATCTGGCGCGATGGCACACCGGATGAACTTCCCAATAACTGGCGCTCGAAGTTTGGCGGCAACGCCTGGCGCTGGCATGCTGCAAGTGAGCAGTACTATCTGCACCTCTTTGCGCCGGAGCAGGCGGATCTGAACTGGGAAAACCCGGCGGTACGCCGCGAGCTGAAAAAGGTTTGTGAATTCTGGGCCGATCGCGGCGTGGACGGTTTACGTCTGGATGTGGTCAATCTGATCTCCAAAGATCAGGATTTCCCGGACGATCATGAGGGTGACGGACGCCGTTTTTATACCGACGGGCCACGTGCCCACGAATTCTTGCAGGAGATGAGTCGGGATGTTTTCCAGCCGCGTAATCTGATGACGGTGGGCGAGATGTCATCGACCTCGCTGGAACATTGTCAGCAATATGCCGCGCTGGACGGGCGCGAACTGTCGATGACGTTCAACTTCCACCATCTGAAAGTGGACTATCCCGGCGGCAAGAAATGGACCCAGGCCAGGCCAGATTTTGTGGCGCTCAAAGCGCTGTTTAATCACTGGCAGCAGGGGATGCACAAGGTAGCGTGGAATGCGTTGTTCTGGTGTAACCATGACCAGCCGCGCATTGTCTCGCGCTTTGGCGATGAAGGCGAGCTACGCGTGCCGTCCGCCAAAATGCTGGCGATGGTGCTGCACGGTATGCAAGGGACGCCCTATATCTATCAGGGCGAAGAGATTGGGATGACCAACCCGCACTTCGCGCAGATCACCGATTATCGGGACGTGGAAAGCCACAATATGTTTGCCGAATTGCGGGCCAGCGGGCGCGATGCCGACGAGCTGCTGGCGATTCTGGCCAGTAAATCCCGCGATAACAGCCGCACGCCGATGCAATGGTCGAGCGAGAAGCATGCCGGGTTCACAACCGGTGAACCCTGGATTGGCCTGTGCGATAACCGCGACGAGATTAACGCGCAGGCGGCGATGAACGATCCGGATTCTGTGTTTTATACCTATCTGCGTCTGATAGCCCTGCGTAAAGAGCAGCCAATTCTGACCTGGGGCGATTATGAGGATTTGCTGCCAGCGCATCCATGGCTGTGGTGTTATCGCCGTCAGTGGCTCGGGCAGACGCTGGTGGTCGCGGCAAACCTGAGCCGCGAGTGCCAGCAGTGGCAACCGAAAGAGATGCCTGGGCAGTGGCAGCCGATCATGAGTAATTACGCCGAATTTTCTCCGGCGCCCGGTGAGATGACGCTGCGTCCGTTTGAAGCGGTGTGGTGGCTGCAATCCGAAGACTGACCTGCCGGCGGCGCCGGCGCCTTATCCGGGCTACCCGCCCGTAGCCCCGGTTAGCGCAGCGACACCGGGGAATAACCCCCGGATGGCGGCACAGGCGTCTTGTCCGGGCTACCCGCCCGTCGCCCCGGTTAGCGCAGCGACACCGGGGAACACCCCCCGGATGGCGGCACAGGCGTCTTGTCCAGGGCTACCCGCCCGTCGCCCCGGTTAGCGCAGCGACACCGGGGAACACCCCCCGGATGGCGGCGCATGCGCCTTACCCGGGCTACTCACCCGTAGCCCCGGTTAGCGCAGCGACACTGGGGCCCCCCGGAGGCGGCGCAGACATCTTGTCCGGGCTACCCGCCCGTAGCCCCGGTTAGCGCAGCGACACCGGGCCCCCCCGGAGGCGGCTGCAGGCGCCTTATCCGGGCTACCCGTCTGTAGCCCCGGTTAGCGCAGCGACACCGGGGAACACCCCCCGGAGGCGGCGCATGACGCGCCTTATCCGGGCTACCCGCCTGTGGTGTTATCGCCGTCAGTGGCTCGGGCAGACGCTGGTGGTCGCGGCAAACCTGAGCCGCGAGTGCCAGCAGTGGCAACCGAAAGAGATGCCTGGGCAGTGGCAGCCGATCATGAGTAATTACGCCGAATTTTCTCCGGCGCCCGGTGAGATGACGCTGCGTCCGTTTGAAGCGGTGTGGTGGCTGCAATCCGAAGACTGACCTGCCCCGGATGGCGGCACAGGCGTCTTGTCCGGGCTACCCGCCCGTAGCCCCGGTTAGCGCAGCAACACCGGGGAACACCCCCCGGATGGCGGCACAGGCGTCTTGTCCGGGCTACCCGCCCGTAGCCCCGGTTAGCGCAGCGACACCGGGGCCCCCCCCGGATGGCGGCACAGGCATCTTATCCGGGCTACCCGTCCGTAGCCCCGGTTAGCGCAGCGACACCGGGGGGCTGTTATGTCTGCGAGTCATTTTACCTTACTGTTTTTGTTGAATAATTAATCAGATTTTTCTTGGCAGAATTTACAATGCCGCCAGCGCCCGCCATTTGTACTCTCCCTTTTTTACTTTGTTCTGCATCAAAAAAATCGCAAACTTGTTTGATGCAAATCACTATATATAGAACTTAGAATGCACGCCGACCCAACATATTGTATTAATCGTCTATTATTCCAACAAAGCAACGGCACCGACGCTGGCCGGAATTGTGGATAACAAGGGTCAGGATTCGGGGAACTCACTGTCGCAACAACACTTACCTCCAGTGAATAATTCCTCACCTCTGTGGATAACCTGTTTTTAATATGGAGTGATCATGACACCGCATGTGATGAAACGAGACGGTAAGAAAGTACCGTTCAAATCAGAGCGCATCAAAGAAGCCATTCTACGTGCAGCTAAAGCAGCGGGAGTCGATGACGCAGACTATTGCGCCACCGTCGCAGAAATTGTCAGTCAGCAGATGCAAAACCGTTCGCAGGTCGACATCAGCGAGATCCAGACCGCTGTCGAAAACCAGCTGATGTCCGGTTCCCACAAACAACTCGCGCGTGCCTATATTGAATATCGCCATGACCGCGACATCGCGCGTGAAAAACGGGGCCGCCTGAACCAGGAAATTCGCGGCCTGGTGGAACAGACCAATTCCGCACTGCTGAACGAAAACGCAAACAAAGACAGTAAAGTCATTCCGACCCAGCGTGACCTGCTGGCCGGCATCGTTGCCAAACACTATGCCCGTCAGCACCTGCTGCCGCGCGATGTCGTACTGGCGCATGAACGTGGCGAAATCCATTATCACGATCTCGACTATTCACCGTTCTTCCCGATGTTCAACTGCATGCTGATCGACCTGAAAGGCATGCTGACCCACGGCTTTAAAATGGGTAATGCGGAAATTGAACCGCCGAAGTCCATCTCTACCGCCACTGCGGTCACCGCACAGATCATCGCGCAGGTAGCCAGCCATATTTACGGCGGCACGACCATTAACCGTATCGACGAAGTGCTGGCGCCGTTTGTCACTGCAAGCTTTGCCAAACACCGTAAAGTCGCCGACGAATGGCAGATTCCGGATGCCGATGGTTACGCGCACAGCCGCACCGAAAAAGAGTGTTACGACGCCTTCCAGTCACTGGAATACGAAGTCAATACGCTGCATACCGCCAACGGTCAGACCCCGTTCGTCACCTTTGGCTTTGGTCTGGGCACCAGTTGGGAATCGCGCCTGATTCAGCAGTCGATTTTGCGTAACCGTATCGCGGGTCTGGGGAAAAACCGTAAAACCGCCGTGTTCCCGAAACTGGTGTTCGCTATTAAAGACGGCCTGAACCATAAGTTTGATGACCCGAACTACGACATCAAACAGCTGGCGCTGGAGTGCGCGAGCAAACGCATGTACCCGGATATCCTCAATTACGATCAGGTCGTGAAAGTGACCGGCTCGTTTAAGACGCCGATGGGCTGTCGCAGCTTCCTCGGCGTGTATGAAGAGAACGGCGAACAGATCCACGACGGGCGCAACAACCTGGGCGTCATTAGTCTGAACCTGCCGCGCATCGCGCTGGAAGCCAGAGGCAACGAAGCCGCGTTCTGGAAACTGCTGGACGAACGTCTGGTGCTGGCACGTAAGGCACTGATGACCCGAATCGCCCGCCTGGAAGGGGTAAAAGCGCGTGTGGCGCCAATTTTGTACATGGAAGGGGCCTGCGGCGTGCGTCTGAAAGCAGACGACGATGTCTCTGAAATCTTCAAAAATGGCCGTGCGTCTATCTCCCTGGGCTATATCGGCATCCACGAAACCATCAACGCGTTGTTCGGCAATGAGCATATGTTCGACAGTGAAGCGCTGCGCGCCAAAGGCGTGGCGATTGTGGAACGTCTGCGTCAGGCGGTGGATCAGTGGAAAGAAGAAACGGGCTACGGCTTTAGCCTCTACAGCACGCCGAGTGAAAACCTGTGTGACCGCTTCTGCCGTCTGGATACCGCCGAGTTTGGCGTGGTGGATGGCGTTACGGATAAAGGTTATTACACCAACAGCTTCCACCTTGATGTCGAGAAGAAAGTAAACCCGTACGACAAGATTGATTTCGAAGCGCCGTACCCCCCGCTCGCCAGCGGCGGTTTCATTTGCTACGGCGAGTACCCGAATATTCAGCACAACCTGCGTGCGCTGGAAGACGTCTGGGATTACAGCTATCAACATGTGCCGTATTACGGTACCAACACGCCGATTGATGAGTGCTATGAGTGCGGCTTCACCGGCGAGTTTGAGTGTACCAGCAAAGGATTTACCTGCCCGAAATGCGGCAACCACGACGCCGCACGTGTGTCGGTGACCCGCCGCGTATGCGGTTATCTTGGCAGCCCGGATGCCCGTCCGTTTAACGCCGGGAAGCAGGAAGAAGTGAAACGCCGCGTGAAACATCTGGGGAACGGGCAGCTCGGTTAATCCCGGCGGTTTATACACAAAAGCATTCAAGATGCATCAAGGCGGCAAGGGAGAGAATCTCCAGGCGCGTACATGAGACGTGGCTGGAGGTGAAAGACCGTAGCCGACGCAGAGGCAGTGTGAAGGATGACGTGTATACCCCCTCACCCTAACCCTCTCCCTCAAGGGAGAGGGAACCGATCGAGCGCGATATCATGGTGTTGTGTTCCGTCAGAAAATGTCACAGCTACAGCGCCAAATGCGACGAGGAAAAATGAATTACCACCAGTATTACCCTGTCGATATAGTCAACGGCCCCGGCACCCGCTGCACCCTGTTCGTTTCCGGGTGCGTGCACGAATGCCCGGGCTGCTACAACAAAAGCACCTGGCGGTTAAACTCCGGCAAGCCATTTACCCAGGAGATGGAAGACCAGATCATTCACGATCTCAACGACACCCGGGTGAAACGCCAGGGGATTTCGTTGTCCGGCGGCGATCCGCTCCATCCGCAGAATGTACCGGATATCCTTAAACTGGTGCAGCGCATCCGCGCCGAGTGTCCGGGTAAAGATATTTGGGTCTGGACCGGGTATAAGAAAAACGAACTGAACGACGCGCAAATGGCCGTTGTCGATTTAATTAACGTGTTGATTGACGGAAAGTTCGTGCAGGATTTAAAAGACCCGGCACTTATCTGGCGGGGCAGCAGCAACCAGGTTGTGCATCATCTGCGATAATAAAAAACCCCAGCGCCTGCGCTAAGGTTATCTGTAGCCCCGGTAAGCCTGAGCTCACCGGGGAAATCATTATTTCGCCACGATAAAGCGTTTAGCATCATCCATATAAGCTTTGTCACCGGCAGGCGCAATAATCGAACCAAAGTTCATGTGCGCACGCAGTTTCCAGCTTGCCGGGATATTCCAGGTACGCTGAACATCCTCATCCACCAGCGGATTGTAGTGCTGGAGGTTGGCACCAATACCTTTCTCAGCCAGGGCCAGCCATACCGCATATTGCGCGATACCGGAGCTATGCTCTGACCAAATCGGGAAATTGTCGGCGTAGGCGGCAAATTGCTCCTGTAGTCCGGTCACGACGTCCTGATCTTCAAAGAACAGCACGGAACCCGCAGCAGCAGCAAAACCATCGAGTTTATCGGAGGTGGCGTGGAAGCTCTCTGCCGGAACAATCTTTCTCAGTTGCTCACGAACCAGTTCCCAGAATTTGTTGTGTTCATTGCCCAGCAGGATCAGCGCGCGAGAACTCTGCGAGTTGAATGCAGATGGCGCTTGCTTGATGGCGTCCTGAATAGTCTGAATAACGTCATCGTCCGGCAACGGCAGGTCTTTACCCAGTGCATAAATCGTTCTGCGTTGTTTTGCTAAAGCAAGGTAGTTCTCTGGCATAACGCCTCCTGAAAGCGTAGTGAATTCCAACGGAGTTGGGGTTTGCGTGACAGGCTGCTCCCGGGAAAGTAGTGCGTTCAAAATTCGCTGAAACGAGTTCATGGTTCGCTGATTCCTGTCTGTCCCTTAAACGAGAGCAAACACCCCACTGGCTGTTCGCCCTGACTGTGAAAAGAGTAATCCTGCCAGCCGGTTAGGGAAAGCAGAACTATTTGGATCTATCATTCAAAAAAAGTGAAAGAACCCTTTGCATGATTATTTTCTAAACATATTCTTTTTACTGCCGATAATGACGTAGTCTCGTTCTTTCCCGCGTAGATTCATCATCCAACGAGGCACAAGGCTCCTTGCATCAGGTCCTGGATTGCATTTTTCGGAGATGACAATGAACGGTATTGATAAAATTACCGCCGTAAGCGCAGGCTCACTCGGTGATCCTCATTTATCAAATAATGAAAGTACGTTTGGTCTGCGAAATAAACCCAAATCAGCAGATATTAATTCTGACACGAATAGCTCTGGCAGCGATGATAGCAGTACCAAACTTTCGCTATCGTCCAAAACCGCGGAGGAAATTAAGAAACAACATCAATTAAAACAGGAAGAAATAAAAAAGACTGACTACACCCTGGAAATGACGGGCATCCCGCTATTTCATGGCCGCCTGGTCTCGGTGGTGAAGTATCCTGACGGGAGTGAAGAGATGGTCGATGCTCTCTCTGGCGTCAGATTAACGGCACAGGACCTGCAGCAACAGTTTAGTCATTCTACAGAAAACGTTCAGGACGCATTAAATATTGAGATGGCCAATATTGCGGGGACACCGGGAGAGACTATTAAATCTCATGCCGGAAGCGCAGAATAAATATAAAAAAATATAGTCAATTTTCCTTGCGGAATAGTGAATCATTTACTACGCACACAGGAATATAAGATAAGAAAGCCTTATTCCAGCAAGGAAAATAAGCTCAGGCATTGAAGAGAATATTTGGTTTACTCTTTCGGAATATTAAGCATTAACGTCTGGTCAAATGGGGCGCGTTGTTTCAACGCGCAAACCCATTAAAAACGGCTAACGCATTCCATTGCCACCGCTTTAAATGCCATGAAATCCTTACAGGCACTCAATCGGGATGCAGCGCGCTCACGTAAAAATGTCACAAAAATATCGTATATCGCCATCGCCTCTTCATATTCACTTTTACTTATGGCCAGCAGGAAAATAACGTGAGCGGTCTCCTCTCCCCACTGAATACCGTGTGGCGCCAGTACCGTATAGACCACTGTTTTTTGCGCCAGCAGCCCCAACGAGTGCGGCAACGCGATCCCTTCCCCCAGCATGGTGCTGACAATTGCTTCACGTTCCACAACCGAGTCGAGGAAATCAGCATCAACAAACCCTTCCCGCTGAAGCTGGGCACAAAGCGTAGTAAATAACGTTTGTCTGTCTAACGGACGGTCGATAATAGTGAAATGCGAGGCATCGAAATACTTTTCAAGAATCCACGGTCGCGTTCTGTCCACCAGCACCAGTTTGCCAATCTGTTCAAGCTGATAGTCCGTCGGGAACGGCGCAATGGTCACAATCGGCTTATCTTTATCGCTTATTCTTGCCGTGGAGATAACAAAGTCTTCGCTAATGGCCGCGCACTGCTCATAATCGCGCAACGTCACCGTACGGGTGACCTCAATCTGCGGATACTTGCGCTGCAACACCGCTTCAATCATGCGCGCCATCGCGTTGCCCGCATCGCACACCAGCATCACGCGTGGCTGTCGCTGATAGCCAATATTGTAATGTCGCTCCAGGCCAACGCCGATGTGCAGCACCAGGAAACCGACTTCATTTTCACTGATCACATAGGGTGTGTATTTCCCCCAACTGGAGACTGCTGCCAGCGTCATGTCCCACGCCATCGGGTAGTGCTGTTTGATGTTATCCAGCAACGGATTTGGGATCATGATTTGATAGCGCACCCGGGTGATCATGGTCTTGATATGGGTGAGCAGGTCCGCATGTAACTGCGCATCGTTTTGCAGGTTGTAGTTATAGTGGCTGTTGATGTAATTGAGGATGTAATTAACCAGCGCTTCGTCATCGTCCGCACTGATGGCGCTGGGGGTAATGTCCTGCAACTGACGCCCGGCAATATGTACCCGCAACCAGTGTACTTCCGAAGCCGCCAGCGGTTTTTCCGCCATTTGTTGCAGCGCATCGGCAATCTCCCGCGCGGCATCCCGCACGTTCTCGTCACCGTCTTCGGCTGTGAACTCTGAGAGCGGAAATCCTTCGCTGATACGGCGTACCGCTACCGCACAATACAGACGAATGAACAATTCGCCCTCATCGGTCAGCCGAATGTGATGGCGGGTAAAAACGTCGTGCAGGATCACCGCCAGTTGCTCCGGTATCCCTTTATTGAGCGCCTCGTCGGTGACAAGCGGGTTGCGGGCGTTCTGCTGCGTCAGCTCCCAGAGCAAATCCGTCAGGCAGGCGCGTAACGCCATTTCGCTACCGAACAACTTCATGCCGTGGCGTGGTCGGGTCTCCAGCGTCAGTCGGTAGCGGGAAAACCACTCTCTCACCTCCGCCATGTCATTTTGCAACGTGGCGCGGCTGACAAACCACTCGTCAGCCAGGTCCTCCAGCTTGATGGAAAAGGCCGACGTCAGGAAGCGCAGCAGCAGATAATGTACCCGCTCCGGCCCGCTGCGCGGAATACGCAATGTACGGGGTCGCTCCGCCTGTAACGTCTCATAGCGGGTAGCATCGTCAATTTTTAGCTGATAACCGCTGCCACGGTTGAGAATAAACTGCGCCCCGTGGCTTTCCAGTAAAGCATTCAGTGCAGTGATATCAGCCCGGACGGTACGCGTGGAAACCGACAGCCGCTGCGCCAGTTCATCCTGCGGCAGCGTCTCGTTTTGCAACATCATGAACAGTTGCGCTAAACGTTGGTTGGGGAATCGCACGTCATTGTCCTCTTGCTTCTGAATATGGCGGTCAGGTTGTCCCCTCACCCTAACTCTCTCCCCAGAGGGGCGAGGGGACATAAAACATGCGGGGGTGAGGGTCTCTTAACCCACGCGCGCTTTGGTCATCGCCAGCAACTGGCGCACATCCGCAGGGCGGGTATCGCCGCTTACCTTATCAATAATAGAACTATAAATATGAGGAATGATTTTACTCACCCCCGCGTCCAGTGCGATCTGTAAAATCTCGCCAAAGTTCTCCAGATCGATACCGCCCGTCGGCTCCAGCCAGAAGTCATAACGCGCGCACGCCTCAGCTACGGCCTGGTACTCGTCGCGACATTTCAGGCCGCCCATCGGAAAATATTTAATCGAACTGCCGCCCATGTCTTTGAGCAGGGCAATCGCCGTTTCCACCGGCACGATGCCCTCTGCCGCCTGACTGCTAAGAGGCCCGGTAGAGATTTTGACCAGGCCCGGCGTGCCCGTTGGCGACACCAGCCCGTTCACCACGGTTTCATTCTGCCCGAGCAGCGCACGGCTGGTCGCCACCCCGGTAAAGACCTGATTAACGTGCTGCGGCTGTACTTCGCGGGAGATGGCGCTCACCATCGCCGACTGATTCGGATCACCCGCCCCCAGCCCCACGGAGAGCGCATTGTCGATGCGCGCCGCATACTCGCGCATGTCCGCCACCGCGCTTGCCACATCCGGGTAATTTTTGGAGAGCACCCCCACCAGTACATGACCTTCTGCGGCCTCGTAAATAGCGCTGGCGTTGGCTTTACTTCCTGCCAGCACATTCAGGCAGACACGGTCGTGATAAAAATTGGGCGTCAGTTTCATGCGCGGTGCTCCTTATTCAATTCTTCGGCGATACGATTTGCCACAATGTCCAGTTGCTCAGCAGTCACGCTGCGTACATCGGCTTCGATAATCCCTTCATTGGCTTTATAACCACGGAAATAAATGGCGTATTCCCCCTGTTTCAGGGCACTGACCAGCTCGCCGGTGGCGATACCGGTGATGGCTTCATCGAACTTGATTTCGCTACGGGCAATGTCGCGACCAGCGCTGTCCCACACTACCCGCGCGCTGACGCCATTGAGGGTGTTCAGCCTGTCGATAAACGGCGTCATTTTGGCAACCATCTCTGCGCCGCTCTCTTTGGTGGCGCTAAGGTAGTGTTCAATGGCGCATGTCAGACCGAGAATGCCCTCTTTACCCACTTTCATGGCGCGCCCGATCCCCGCCGTCTGGCGTTTGACCCACTCCACATACTGCGTTTTGCCGATGACCAGCCCGCTGGTTGGCCCTTCGATCGCCTTCGCGCCGCTATAAATCACCAGATCGGCCCCGGCACGGTAATAACACTGCAAATCTTCTTCCGCCGCCGCATCCACAATCAGCGGCAGGTTGTGCTTACGCGCCACAACCGCCGCCTGCTCGACGCTGAGCATGCTTTTTTGTACACAGTGGTGCGATTTGATATAGAGGACTGCCGCCGTGCGCGGGGAGATGGCCGCCGCCAGTTGATCGGCAGAACACTCGTTGGCATAACCTGCTTCCACCACCTTTCCGCCGCCCAGCGCCACCATGGTGCCCACCGGCGCGCCAAAGTTGACGTTATGGCCGCGTGGCAGAACAATTTCGTTGTTCTCGATCACCGTGCTGTGCAGGTTTTCCAGCAACCAGTCGCTGTCTTTTACCAGCACCGCCGCCACCGACTGGGCGATCCCCGCCGAGGCGCAGGAGACTACCGTCGCCCCTTCCACCTCAAGCAGCTTCGCAATGTAGTCGCCGGTCTTGTTCACCAGATCTTTCATTTCGAAGTAGTGATTCATGCCGCTCAGCACGGCATCCACGACCTCCGGGCGCGGCGTGGAAACGCCCAATGCCGTCATGCGCCCGGAGGCATTAATCACTTGCTTTAGCTGATATTTTTCATAAATCGAAGACATGTTCCGCACTCCCTTGTTCGGTCATATAGCCCTTGCCTGCACGAATGGCGGCAAGCGGCGTGAGTAACTGGTCGGTCTGCAGCGTGTCATTCTCCGCGTCACGAAAAAGCACGGGCTGACGGCGCAGGTCGAAAATGGTCAGGTCGGCGTCATAGCCGACGGCAAGCCGGCCTTTGCGGCGCAAACGCAGGCCGTCGGCGGCATGGTCGGTCACACAGGCAATCACCTGCGGCAGCGACATACCAATAGCCAGGAATTTGGACATCACTTTCGCCAGCGAGAAGACCGGGCCGTTGATCCGATTGCGGCAGTAGATATCCGAACTGATGGTTTGCGGCAGGATGCCAAGAGCAATAGCCTGCTTCGCAACGGCAAAGCTAAAACTGGCGCTACCGTGCCCGATATCCAGACGCACGCCACGCGAAATGGCACGCATAATAGAGGCTCGCAGTTCGCCGGACGGCGTCAGAATGCGGTTAGGCTTGCCGTTATAGCAGTGGGTGATGATGTCGCCAGAGGTCAGCAGGTCGGCAATCTCATCCAGATCCGGTGGGTTGTTGCCGATATGAACCATTAACGGCAGGTCGCCGTTCTCTTGCTGGATCGCTTTGGCGCGCTCCAGTGGCTTAATGCCATTCTCGCCGACCACGCTGCTGCTCATACGCGCTTTCAGGCCGACGATAAAATCCGGATGGCGTTTCACCGCCTCGCGCGCAGCATCGGCGTCAATATTCGCCATGTTCGCCAGTTCGTTTTGCGCGATCAGCCCAACGCGCGAGATATTGAGCAGCGCATAGACCTCGGTCACGGCCTTGCGGGTAAGGGCATAAAAGTCATCAATGTCGTCTGCACCCGTACTCCCTGCATCGATTACCGTGGTCACCCCCGTCGCGATACCGACACTGTCAGGCTGGTCATTGTAAAGCGGTGATTTGGAGTAACAATGGACGTGAGAATCAATCCAGCCCGCACTCACGTAATGCTCACCGCCTAAATCGACGGTTTTGGCCGCCGGGCCGCTAATGTCGCCCAGCGCCGCGATTTTACCGTTTTCGATGGCGATATCCGTCACCGTGTCATCCACCAGACGCGCCCGGCGCAGGAGTAAATCAAACATGCAAATCTCCAGTGATAGCGGGCGCTTACGCGCCCGGTCAGATCAAAGTGCAATCGGGAAGAGGGAGCCCAGCAGCATCGCCCCGAGGATGGCACCCCCGGTAATCGGTTTTTGCCAGAGATAGAACAGCAACGCGCCAATCAACGAGCCGATGCCGATAGGAATCGACGCGGTCATCGCGCTGAGGATAATCAACGGCCCCAGGAAACGGCCGGAAGCATTGCCCGCCCCCATCATGACATCCGCCCCGTAGGTGGAGTCGCTCTGGTTAATGGTGAACTTACGCGCCAGGATAATGATGTAACCAATCGCCAGGCCAATCACCAGGCCGGTCGCCAGCGAAGCGATAAAGTTGGTCACCGGGAACATAATCCCCGCCCCCAGCAACAGCGCCGGAACGCCAAGACCCACGCCGGTTTGAATCGCCCCGCCGATGTCCAGAATGCCCACCAGCGAACCTTCGATAATACGGGCGAACAGGAAGCTCGCGCCAAAGGCGGCCACCGCGCCGTATGCACCGGTATCAATACCCGATTTCAGCATCGCCACGAACGCCACTTCGTTAAAGGCACCTATGCCGTAGAGGTAGTACATATGTGTCCCGGCGAACACGCCGGAAGAGAGCAGACCGACAAAAATCGGGAATGACCAGTCTGCGTACCAAAAACCTTTATTCTGTTCCATCATCGTTCCTTACTTGCCGCTGAGCGAGTTATGGATGAGCTCCAGCCAGTTCGGCGCGCTCAGGTGGAAGGACTGGATCATTTTCAGATCGAAGCCACGGAAGAAGGCGCTCAGGACAAACAGGGCCACAATGGCGCTCATCATCACTTTGGTGACACGATGCCAGCCGCTCTCTTCCACACCCTTACCAATCAGAATGCCCAGTACCAGGCCTGGCACGGCATTACCCATGATGAGCTGTGCCGCCCCGCCAAAGACGGTGGCCCAGAAGCCGGATTTTTTACCCGCGTCGATCGCCGCCAGCCAGAAAATTACTGGCATGACCGTGTTGACCAGCAGGTTCGCCGCAGGCACCAGAACTTTCACCGCCGTCACCTGCAGTGCCGCCGGAACGGAGGAGGCCGTCAGGTTAAGGAAGGTCACCACGATCATGCCGATCAAGCCACAGGCGATGGCCATCTTTTTCGGATCGTGGAGGGTTTCGCCGACGTTGCGGTTTTTCACCATCAATGCCGCCGCGCCCCAGTTCGGGATAATGCGATGATCAACATCCTGGGTGAAGGAACCCGCCGCAACGGACGAGGCCCAGGCATTGAAGAAGAAGCCTAAACCAAAGGAAAAGTGAGAGGCTGGATCCCCTTCGCAGGAGTTCAGCTCACCGAGTGTACGAAATGCGCCCATCCCTTGCGTGGTCGGCGCATGAAACATGCGTGCAGCCCCAGCGCCTACCCCGACGCCCACAAGGCCGCCGATGATGAGCGATTTTATTAGTATGATTAAGAACATCAGTCTGCCCTTTTAGTCAGAATCAGCGTTGCGTGACGAAATCCACTTTGTCGAGATTGATGGCGGTCACGTTGACGGTGACATCCAGCTCCACGCTGTACGTCCGTCTTTCGCGGCGCAGAAAGAAGAATAAAAAAGCTTCTTTCCGCGTCGTTTCATGCGCATGAACAACCTGCACATCCTGTGGCTCTATGCGCAGTAAAATGTGCGGCGACGCTTTCATCACCGCGGCCTGAACATGGTTCAGCGCATCGGAAAACGCGCGTGCTTTCGCCTCGCCTTTCCCTTTAACCCTGACCGTGGTGGTGAACTGTTCTTTCATGGTTACGCGCCGTATTTCTTCTGCCACGCCTGCACCAGGCGCTCGCCTAACTCTTCTTTATCCATAAAGCCGAAACCCAGCACATTGCAGCCTTCGTTGATGGCGGTCACGCCCTCTTCAACTGAGCGCATGCCGTATTTGGCTTTATAGCCGTGTTTGTTTTGCGCGGTGATAGCGCCCGCGCCGCCGCTGCCGCAAAACGAGATGCCGAAGGTCGCGTTTTCCGCTTTCATCACATCGCCCAGCTTCATATCTGCCGCCACGCCCGGTACCACCACGGCGCGACCACCGGCTTTCTCAACACCTGCCGCCACTTTCTGGCCTTTCCCCAGGCGGTCGCCAATCACTACGGTAATTTGTTCCATTGTTCGCTCCTTACAGGTTGTCTTTTGCCACTTCGAAGTGCACCGACAGCAGCCAGGCTTCTTCTTCCGGGAGATTGCCAAATTGCGCCACGATGTCGCGGGCAAGCTGCATTGATTCAGGCGAGATTTCGTCAAACAGACTGGCATCCACCTCCGGCAGCGGCTCGCCGGTCACCGACCGGTGCGCCATCGCGCGGACATGCGAGGTCAACATCTGTTGCTGTACCGCGTTAGGCGTAATGTTGTGGTGGCTCAGCAAGGTATACACCTGCGTCAGCATGCGTTCGGCCAGATTTGCCGTATGCTCCGCCCCGTCTCCAGCGTCGTTCATTACCGCTCCGTTTTTCACTCGTCTTACCCCGTTAATGGCCTGGAATAAAACTAACGTTGCAGGTTAAGAGTTTGTAGCGAGGAGTTTTCCACTTTGAAGTGGAAAGCCGGGAGACTTTAGTGATCTGCGCCACATTACTGCACCCCTGCGGGGCTTTTCACTGTGCAGTGGTCACATCTTTGACGGAAAAATGCGGAAAAATGGGAGTCAGGGAGAATAAAAAAACGATCAAGGTGAAGGGAAAAGTGTGACGTGATAAGGGTTCCTTATGAAAAAGAGTCAAAGAGGCGTTTTAATCGCCTGCAAAAAGTAGTCGGTAAACGAGGAGACGATCGGCAGCAGCGGCCTGATCGGTAAGCGCAACAGATGCATTGGCCGCGGTGGCGGCAGGTAGTCTGGCAGTACGGGGCACAGACGGCCTTCGTCGATGTCCTGCTGTAACGTCAGAACGGAGTGCTGCACGATCCCCAGCCCGGACAGCGCCGCCTGGCGTATCGCTTCACCAGAATCGACCATCAGACGCGGCGTGACAGCGATCTCCAGCCTGCCGGAGGGGCCTTCCAGTTGCCAGCAATGATCCGAGCGCCACTGGCTGAAACTGATGCAATGATGCTGCCTCAGATCCTGCGGCGTGAGCGGCGTGCCGTGGCGTTGCAGGTATTCGGGGGAGGCGGCAAGGATCATACGATACGGCGGAAGCGGAATGGCGACGATCCCGTCATCGTTGATATTGCCAATGCGGACAGCCAACTGGAAGCGCTCCTCAATCAGATCCACTTTCCGATCAGTCAGCACCATTTCAGCATCGACCCCAGGATAGCGCTGCAAAAAACGCGACAGAATGGGGGTGAGGACGCGCTGACCATAGGTCACCGGCGCGCTAATACGCAGCATGCCCGCGACATGGTCATAAAGGTGGTTTGCCAGCCCGTCCGCCTCGCGAATGGTGGCAAGGATCTGCAGCCCATACTGGTAAAAACGCTGGCCGGCATCCGTCAACCCCTGACGCCGGGTGGTCCGGTGAATCAACTGGCAACCCGTTCTGGCCTCCAGCTCGCGCACATGTTTCCCTACCATTGCCGGGGTGATGCCAAGCTCTTCCGCCGCGGCGGTGAAACTGCCGCTGGTCACCGTGCGGACAAAAGACTCAACGCATTTTAAGTAATCCATTCACCACCCCAATTATAAATTTTGGCTATCAAATCTAAATAACGAAGCCCTCTTTATTCGCCCATGGCAGGGAGGAATAATCGTCATATTACCCTCTATTAGGTCATTTTATTATGCAATCACTGGTTTTTGATGAGTTTGGCTCTGCCGACGTGTTGTACCTGCGAGAGCGCGCCACTCCCCCGCCAGGGCAAGGCGACATTCTGGTTGAAATCTCCGCTGCCGGGCTTAACTTTGCCGATGTCTACCGACGACAGGGGCGCTATCCCCTTGCCGGCGACGCCCCCTGGACTGCGGGCTATGAAGGGGCTGGACGGGTGGTGCAGGTCGGAGCGGGGGTCAGTGGCTGGCAGCCTGGGGATCGTATCGGCTTTACCGATGTGCCGCTGGCACATGCCAGCCACGTTCTCGTACCGCAAACCCATGCCATTCACCTTCCCGACTGGCTTAGCGAGGAACAGGCCGCCGCCGTGCTGTTGCAAGGGTTGACCGCTGATTACCTGATCCACGATGTCCTGCAGGTTTTACCAGGGATGCGCGTTGCCGTGCTGGCGGCTGCCGGTGGTGTCGGACGGCTACTGACGCGCATGCTCGTCCACCGGGGCATTCACGTGCTTGCTGTCGCATCAAGCCAGCAGAAGCAGGCAATCTGCCTCGCCCATGGGGCGGAAATGGCGGTGGGTTATGACAACTGGCAGAAACAGGCCACAGGCTGTGATATCGTTTTTGACTCCGTTGGCAGCACGCTGTTGCAGAGCCTGGAAGCCCTCAAAGAAGGCGGTCGCGTGGTGCTGTTTGGGATGTCAGGAGGGAAAATTCCGGCGGTGGATCCTGCTGATTTCCTGCTGAAATCCTCCGGGGTTCTGGGAGCCGACCTGTGGACCTATTTAACCTCGCGTGAGCAACGACAATTGCGGGCGGATCGCCTGTTCGGGCTTATCAAGGACGGACATGTCTCCCTGCCAGAGATCACCACGTTTTCACTCAATGAAGGGGCAGACGCACATCGTTTGCTCGAAAACCGGGCGTTTAGCGGGAAGATCGTACTTGTCCCGTAGAGGGAAGGAAAGCGGGGCCTATGCCCCGCTTTGGGATATTAGCGGAACTTCTTGTGGTTGCTGTTGCGGGTGGCTTTGAAATCTTCAGCCGCCGCTTTTGCTTCTTTTACTTTGCCTTCGTTGGCGAGTTTGAGTGCGCCATCGATTTGCCCAATCAGCGTCTCCATGCCCTGACGATAATCTTTCATTTCAGGGCTGTCCGGCGCTTTACCTTCCAGCTTCGGCGGGGTGGCTTTCTGCGCATCCTGTGCTGCGGTACGCATTTTGGTTAATGCATCTTTGATGGTCGCTGCATCATCTGCTTTTTCGACCACTTTAAGATTGTCATTCAGGATGCCCATGTCATCTTCAAGATCGGCGGCGAACACCTGTGCCGAACTCAGGACAAGGGTAGAGACAGCTAACATCGCCAGCAGTTTTTTCCGCATTGCTCACTTCCTTTTTTATTATTAAAAAAGCCAAACCCTGAATAATTCAAGTTTCAGGCAGGCGACCAACACGTAAATTCCAGCCACTTACCCATGTAAGCGACTGGGGTAAGCACGTGCAGCCAACGCACCTGCAACCAGAAATATGACGGGCATTACTGACCGGCGATTTTCATCTCCGGTAACAACACTGAACCACACTGGATATTACTACGTGTTTCGATATCGTCAGCAATCGTAACGATATTACGCCACATATCTTTCAGATTTCCTGCAATGGTGATCTCACTTACCGGATACTGAATTTCACCATTTTCCACCCAGAAACCCGCCGCACCACGGGAATAGTCGCCTGTAATGCCGCTAACGCCCTGCCCCATCAGTTCGGTAACAACCAGACCCGTACCCATCTGCCTGAGCAGTTGCTCAAAACTCAGGCCGCGCCCGGCGATCCGCCAGTTGTGGATCCCGCCCGCGTGCCCGGTGCTTTTCAGCCCCAGTTTACGTGCAGAGTAGTTAGTCAGCAGCCACTGCGTTAAAACGCCCTCTTTGATGATATCGCGACGTTCTGTGCGCACCCCTTCACTGTCGAACGGCGTGGACGCCAGCCCTTTCAGTAAATGCGGGTGTTCTTCAATGGTCAGCCATTCCGGCAGAATTTGCTTACCCAGCGAGTCGAGCAGGAAGGTGGATTTGCGATACACCGACCCACCTGCAATCGCTCCTACCAGATGGCCGAACAGGCCGGTCGCCACTTCATGACCAAAAATGACCGGCGCTTTCATTGTCGAGAGTTTACGCGGAGCAAGGCGCGACAGCGTACGGCGCGCGCACTCTTCACCCACCCATTCAGGGCTTTGCAAATCGCGAATATCACGGCTAATGGTGTAAGCGTAATCGCGCTCCATATCCCCGTTCTCTTCGGCGATAACGCAGCTTGAGAGCGAATGACGCGTGGAGGCATAGCCCTGCAGCATGCCGTGGCTGTTGCCGAAGACTTTAATACCGTAGTGACTATTGAAACTGCCGCCTTCGGTGTTGTTAATGCGTTTGTCCGCTTTCAGCGCCGCCTGCTCTGCGCGCGAGGCCAGTTCGATGGCTTCATCCGGGGTGACTTCCGCCGGGTGAAAGAGATCCAGATCCGGTGCGTCAAAGGCCAGCAGCTCTTTATCCGCCACCCCGGCACAGGGATCCGGCGAGGTGTAGCGAGCAATATCCAGCGCCGCCTGCACGGTGCGAGCAATGGCATCCGGACTTAAATCGGTAGACGACGCGCTGCCCTTACGGTTTTGATGATAAACCGTAATCCCTAACGCCCCGTCGCTGTTAAATTCTACGTTCTCCACTTCACCGTAGCGCGTGCTGACGCTGATGCCGGTGGTCTTGCTGACAGACACTTCCGCACCATCCGCTTTTCCGGAGGCCAACTCCAGCGCGGTAGAAACCGCTTCTTCCAGTGCTTTGCGTTGTTGTGCAACTTGTGTGATTACTTTCATCGCCAATGCCATAATTAGAGGAGAGAATCTTTGAAGTCTAACAGAGAACCGTTTTTCAGTGCGCCCCTTAACTGGTAACATTAGCCTCTTTTTTGAGGAACCTGAGATGACAAAGCAGCCCGACGACTGGCTCGACGACGTTCCCGGTGACGACATCGAGGACGAAGATGATGAGATCATCTGGGTCAGTAAGAGTGAAATTAAACGCGACGCCGAGGAATTAAAACGCCTGGGCGCGGAACTGGTAGACCTGGGTAAAAACGCGCTGGAGAAAATCCCGCTCGACCAGGACCTGCGCGACGCCGTTGAACTGGCGCAACGTATCAAGATGGAAGGCCGCCGCCGCCAGTTGCAGCTGATTGGTAAATTGCTGCGCCAACGCGACGTTGAGCCGATTCGCCAGGCGCTGGATAAGCTGAAAAACCGCCATAACCAACAGGTGGCGTTTTTCCACAAGCTGGAACAGCTACGCGACCGCCTGATTGAGGAAGGCGATGACGCCATTGCTGAAGTGTTAGGCCTGTGGCCGGACGCAGACCGTCAGCAATTGCGTACGCTTATCCGCAACGCGAAGAAAGAGAAAGAAGGAAACAAACCACCGAAATCCGCGCGTTTGATTTTCCAGTACCTGCGCGAGCTGTCCGAAGCCGCAGAGTAATCTCTCCCGGATGTGCGGCTCGCCCCGCACATCGCTTTTCCCCCTTCCCCTCGCCTTTGGCAACCCTGCCCTGGCATCTATCTGTTTGATAATCACTGCTTATTCAAGCTGAATCGTTAAAGCAAAAATCTTCATACATCACAACATTTATGTATATAAGCCCATCATTACATAGATAAAAGCGATCAATGGCAGATTTTTGATCACTCAACTGCGCTTTATTACACCAGATGAAACGGATCACATTTTTTAGCGTCCGCAATTATTAGATTTCAGGGGTCATGAAAATAATCGATTCAGCAAAAAGGAATAAAAATGAAAAAATCCCTGGTGTTATCTACCCTCGCTCTGCTTATCTCTGGCAACGTTTGCGCAAAGACATGGTTGCTGACAAGCGCTGAAAGCGGCGTGGAACAAGGAAACTGGCAGGTCACAAGCCAGCAGCTGAAAATTAAGGATCAGACTTTCAGCATTGAGCAAAAAGTCCTGCATGGCGGCAAGCAGGAAGGCAGTAAAATTATCACCATCAGCAGCCAGAATGGTCTGACAATCACCCTGAGCCCGACACGCGGCATGAATTTGCTTCGCGTTGAAGGTTTTGGCGTGCGGATGGGCTGGGATTCACCGGTAAAAGAGGTGGTTAATCCGGCTTATATGAATCTGGAAAGCCGCAATGGACTGGGCTGGCTGGAAGGATTCAATGAAATGCTGGTGCGCTGCGGCTATGAATGGACGGGGCACCCGGTCACCGCTGACGGCCAGATCTACACCCTGCATGGAAAAGTGGGTAACACCCCGGCCTCACAGGTTTCCGTTGATGTCAGCGAGAAAGCGCCCTATGAAATTCGCATTCGTGGGTTGGTGAAAGAGAGCACCTTCAAGAAAGCCGATCTGCAGACCGAAATGGAGTTGAGCTACATTCCGGGCAGCAACAGCTTTACTCTGCATGACGTGCTGACGAACCATGCTGATTATGCGCACGATTACCAGATCATCTACCACAGCAACTTCGGCACGCCGATTCTGGAAGATGGCGCGCGCTTTATCGCCCCGGTAGAGAGCGTCAGTCCGTTCAACGATTATGCAAAAGCCGGGCTGAAAAACTGGCAAACCTACAGCGGGCCGACGAAAGGCTTCGATGAAATGGTATTTAACTTCAAACCGCTGGCTGACGCGCGTAAAGAGACGGTGGCGGCGGTGATTAACAAAGCTGGCGATAAAGGGGCCGCCATCAGCTTTAACACCCAACAGCTGCCGGTGCTGACGCTGTGGAAAAACACCGACACCCTGAAACAGGGCTATGTGACGGGGATTGAACCGGGTACCAGCTACGCTTACCCGGTAACCATTGAGCGTGAACAAAAACGCGTGAAGAAACTGGAACCGGGCCAGAGCACCCGTTTCGACCTGACCTACACCCTGCTGCATAATGCGGCTCAGGTGAAAGAGGTGGAAAAACGTGTCACTGATATCCAGGGCAGCAAAGCACCGCAGATTATCGACACGCCAATCGCAAAAGAATAAGCATAAAAAAACCGCGCCATTCCCATCAGATGGCGCGGTTTTCTGCACATCTCATCTCACGCTTACCGCCTGCGCAACCGCCCTGTACTGTCGCACGACAAGCAGGACAATTACTCTACGGCCGCTTCGGCTTTCTTCGCCAGCCCATCCAGCAATTTCTGATGAATACCGCCAAATCCGCCATTGCTCATCACCAGAATGTGATCGCCCGGCATCGCCGTTTTGAGGATCATCTCTGCCAGCGCGTCGACATCGCCGCTCCAGTGGGCGGGCACCACACAGGCGTCAGCCACTTCCGCGACCTGCCATGGAATATGCTGAGGCTGCAACAGGAAGACTTCATCGGCCCGCCCCAGGGAGGGTGCCAGATCGTCCTTGCAGATACCCATTTTCATGGTGTTAGAGCGCGGTTCCAGCACCGCAATAATGCGCGCCGTACCGCCCACTTTGCTGCGCAGGGCCGCCAGCGTCGCCAGAATCGCCGTCGGATGGTGTGCGAAATCGTCATACACTTTAACGCCGTGCGCTTCACCGCGCAGTTCAAGGCGACGACGGGCATTCACGAACGAGCCCAACGCATCAGCAGCATCGGCTGGCGCAACGCCGACATGACGGGCAGCGGCAATCGCCATCAGGCCGTTATGCATATTATGTTCGCCCACCAGACCCCACTTCACCTGCCCGACAGATTCGCCGTCCAGCAGCACTTCCCACTCAGACGCATCGGTGGTCAGTTTTTTGGCCTGCCAGTGGCCCTGTTCGCCCACCAGTTCCTGCTCGCTCCAGCAGCCCATCGCCATCGTCTGTTTCAGATTGATATCGCTTTCAGGCCAGATGATCTTGCCCTGCCCTGGTACGATACGCACCAGATGGTGGAACTGTTTCTGGATCGCTTTCAGATCGTCGAAAATGTCTGCATGATCGAACTCAAGGTTATTGAGGATCAGTGTACGCGGGCAGTAATGCACGAATTTCGAACGCTTGTCGAAAAACGCGCAGTCATATTCATCGGCTTCGATGACAAAAAACGGGCTTTCCCCTAAGCGAGCGGAAACCTCGAAATTGCCCGGCACGCCGCCAATAACAAATCCGGGCTTATAACCACAGGCTTCCAGAATCCAGGTTGCCATGCCTGCCGTGGTCGTTTTGCCGTGTGTTCCCGCCACTGCCAGCACCCAGCGGTCGCGCAACACGAAGTCATGCAGCCATTGCGGGCCTGAAACATACGGAATGTTTTTTTCCAGCACCGCCTCAACACACGGATTCCCGCGCGTCATTGCGTTGCCTATGATGACCAGGTCCGGCGCGTTATCAAGCTGACTGGCGTCGTAACCCTGAATAAGTTCAATGCCTTGCTTCTCAAGCAAGGTACTCATCGGCGGATACACATTGGCGTCCGAACCCGTTACTTCATGGCCCAGTGAGCGCGCCAGCAGCGCCAGCCCACCCATGAAGGTGCCACAAATCCCCAAAATATGAATGCGCATTCGTCTCTATCCTTCTTATTTACGGCGCACATTTTACCCTCTTGTCTCATACGACGGAAATGCATTTCAGGATAATCCGTATTGTGCTGGCGCGATTCACCTGTGCGCGAACATTTGAATCTTTGTTAATATTGTTGCAGTGACACTACTCCATATAAAACGTAGGGACAGGGTATGAAAACGTTAGGTGAATTTATTGTCGAAAAGCAGCATGAATTTTCTCATGCTACCGGTGAGCTGACTGCACTGCTCTCGGCAATAAAACTGGGTGCCAAAATCATCCATCGTGATATCAACAAAGCGGGTCTGGTTGATATCCTGGGTGCCAGTGGCGCCGAGAACGTCCAGGGCGAGGTACAACAAAAACTCGACCTGTTTGCCAATGAAAAACTGAAAGCCGCGCTGCGTGCGCGAGATATTGTCGCGGGTATTGCCTCTGAGGAAGAAGACGAAATCGTCGTTTTCGAAGGCTGCGAACACGCGAAATATGTTGTGCTCATGGATCCACTGGACGGCTCCAGTAACATCGATGTTAACGTTTCTGTCGGTACCATCTTCTCTATCTACCGCCGTGTTACGCCGGTAGGCACGCCTGTCACCGAAGAAGATTTCCTGCAGCCGGGTAGTAAGCAAGTTGCTGCGGGCTATGTGGTTTACGGCTCGTCCACCATGCTGGTGTACACCACTGGCTGCGGCGTTCATGCCTTCACCTATGACCCGTCTCTGGGTGTGTTCTGCCTGTGCCAGGAGCGTATGCGCTTCCCGGAAAAAGGAAACACGTACTCCATCAACGAAGGCAACTACATCAAATTCCCACAGGGCGTGAAGAAGTACCTCAAATTCTGTCAGGAAGAGGATAAGTCCACGCTGCGCCCGTACACCACGCGCTATATCGGTTCACTGGTGGCGGATTTCCATCGAAACCTGCTCAAAGGCGGTATCTATTTGTATCCGAGCACTGCGAGCCACCCGGAAGGGAAGCTGCGTCTGCTGTATGAGTGCAACCCGATGGCGTTCCTGGCGGAACAAGCTGGCGGTAAAGCGAGTGACGGTAAAAACCGTATTCTGGATATCGTGCCGGAAAGCCTGCATCAGCGCCGCCCGTTCTTCGTCGGGAATGAACACATGGTAGATGACGTCGAACGCTTTATGCGTGAGTTCCCGGACGCGTAATATCTGACTCCCCGGTGGCGCTGCGCTTACCGGGACTACGGGTTAATAGCCCGGATAAGGCTTTATGCCGCATCCGGGTCTTTTGCTTAATGCACAAAAGTCCGTTTTACACGTTCAGACATCCGGAAATAGGGTATCCAGATACAGCAAGCGACAATCGCGCGAATCAGAGAACGTATGTCGTCATAGCCAATCGGAAGGTTCATCAGCGCGTTCGCGAGCCATAAATCCACACCCACAAACACCACGCCGTAAAGAAGAAAAATGATGTAAGTAAGTGGTAACTGGCGCTTTTTGCGCAAAAAGAGACTGCCGACATAAATAGTGAGCAAGAACTGTCCGATAAAACCAAATAGCTCAAAGTAAATGACCACAAGGCCTGTGGTAGTAAAACTGTTGCTGAATGCCAGTAGCGCACGCGCGGTGTTATTGATGGCAAAAATACTCATCACTAACGCCACAAGCAGCCCCAGCGCGGGAAGATACAACCAGCCACCGATTTTCTTAAATGCTTTGTCCTCACACGCCGCGCAGTAATCGCCGCCTTTAAGCGCTTCGTTATCGCACTGAATACAAATGTGTTTTCTGATCTCTTCCTGTGTGTCCATCTATCCTTACCCTGTATAAAATAGCCCCGCGCGAACCTGCGCAGGGCAAATTATTATGCAGTTGGCTGCAAACGGAAAGAGGCCATCGCTTCCAGCAATTCGCGGGACTGCTCTTCCAGAGAGCGGGTCGCGGCGGAAGATTGCTGCACCAGCGAGGCGTTTTGCTGTGCCGTTTCGTCCATCTGGCTGACAGCAATATTCACCTGCTCAATGCCACGGCTCTGTTCCTGCGACGCGCTGGCGATTTCACGCATCAGCTTCGTCATACGCATGACCTCCGAGGCAATCTCATCCATCGTCTCGCCTGCCTGCATCGCCAGATCGCTACCCTCTGACACATGCGCCTGCGAGCTACTTATAAGCTGGCGGATCTCTTTGGCCGCATCGCCGCTGCGGCTCGCCAGGTTACGCACTTCACCTGCCACTACCGCAAAGCCGCGTCCTTGTTCACCTGCACGGGCCGCTTCAACGGCGGCGTTCAGCGCCAGAATGTTAGTCTGGAAGGCAATGCTGTCAATCATGCTCAGAATGTCGGCGATACGGCTGGAACTGTCGGATATGTCGCGCATCTTCTCAATGACGTAGCAGACCATTTCACTACCGCGATCGGCAGTATCAGAGACCGACTTCGCCAGTTGATGCGCCTGGTCGGCGTTATCCGCATTCTGTTTCACCGTGGCGGTGATCTCTTCCATGCTGGCAGCGGTCTGTTCCAGCGACGTTGCCGTTGATTCAGTACGCTGCGCCAGGTCGACGTTACCCAGCGATAATTCACGGCTGCCGGTATCGATTTGCGAGCTGGCATCACGCACGCGGGTAACGGAACTGATCAACGAGTGACGCATGTTCTCAATCGCCGCATTCAGGCGGTTAAACTCTTTACTGGTGGTACTGACGCTCACCGACGCCAGGTCTCCGGCGGCAACGTGTTCGAGTTGCACAATCGATGCATCAAGCGGTTTCAGTAGCATATGGCGCAGCGCCAGCCAGGCCAGCACGATAATGCCCGCCGCCGCCAGCGCAACAACGACAATCAGCATCATCACAAAATTTTTGCTCGACTGAACGGCGCTGACTTCGGTTTTACCGCGGTTTTCTCCCCAGGAAAGGAACGCCTGAATGTCGTTATCAAACTGGCGAGAAACCGGCACTAATTTGCTCTCCAGCAGATCATAATAGGCATCGGCGCTTTGTTGATTTAACGCCGCCTGCATTGGTTTGATACCCTGATCGAGATATGCCTTGTAGCTTTTCGCAACCTGAGTCAGCAGCGCGGCTCCCTGTTCATCATCCACGCCCGCTTTAATGACGCTATCCAGCGCTTTATTTCCCTGTTCGATTTCGCCATTAATGATTTTGACCGCATTCCCTGCGTCAGCAAGCAGGCCTACCTCCATCATGCGAACGGCCTGACCCGACTCATTACGCGCGCGCAGGATTTGCGTATAGCCTTCATTAAGGCGCGCCATTTTCTCACCTTGCAGAACGCTAATACGTTCCAGGGAAGATGAGCTTTTGCTGAGGGCATAAATTCCCATGCCGCTTACCACCAGCAGCAGGAAAGTCATAATAGCGAGGAGGGAAAGCAAACCAGTACGAAGCGAGAGCGTTCTGAGCATGATAGTTTTTCCGGTAGCAGAGATTCTTTCAGGCGTAAAATAAGCCTCATTGGCAGGTTATCGACCGCCACCGGAAAAACTTTACTTCTTTTTAATTATTTCAATGTGTTACTGTCTTGTTGCCGCTGTGCTAACGCGTGTAACAGGCGAGCTCTGGCGATTCTCCCACAGCACCGTAAGACCACGTTGTAACGCGATAAAAATAAACAATAAAATGCCGATCGCGATTTTAGTCCACCAGGAACTCAGCGTTCCGTCAAAATTGATATAGGTTTGGATCAGCCCCTGAATCGCGACACCGAATAGCGTGCCCAGTACCGTACCCACACCGCCGCTCAGCAAGGTACCGCCAATCACCACCGAGGCAATAGCATCCAGTTCAACCCCGACACCGGCCAGCGCATAACCCGCCTGGGTGTAAATAGAAAAGACAATGCCTGCCAGCGTCGCCAGCCCGGTCGAGAGCATATAGATACGAATGGTGGTACTGCGCGTTGAGATGCCCATCAGGTTCGCCGATGTTGCACTGCCGCCAATCGCATACACTTCATTGCCAAAACGGGTACGGTGGGCAAGGAAAATACCGATAATCACCACCCCTAACATCAGCAGCCCCATGGCGCTCAGACGTCCACCGCCGGGAATCAGCCATGACAGCCCGGACAAAGTGTCATAGACCGGATGGTTAATCGGGATCGACTCTTCGGAAACCAGATAACTGACACCGCGTAAAAAGAACATTCCGGCCAGGGTAATGATGAACGCCGGGATTTTCAGCGCGTCGATCAAAAGCCCCATAAACGCGCCAAACGCACAGCCCATCACCAACACCAGCGGGAAGGCAACCAGCGGCGATATCCCCCAGAAGCCGATGGCTTTCGCCAAAAACACCCCCGTGAAGGCGATGACTGACCCCACGGAAAGGTCTATCCCGCCGGACAAGATCACAAAGGTCATACCGACGGCGATAATCCCCAGGAAGGCGTTATCGGTCAGGATGTTGCAGATGACACGTGTAGACGCAAAGCCCGGAAACTGCGTCAGACAGTAGAGATACCCAAGGATAAAAACCCCCAGGGTGATCATCAGCGGTAAATTACGTTTTATCATGACCGCGCGCTCCTTTAATCAGTGCGATAAAGCGCGGCGACTGAACAATCAGTACGCACAGCACCACCACCGCTTTCACCACCTGGTTAAGCTCTGGCTGGAAGCCGGAGAGCAAAATCCCTGTATTCATGCCCTGAATAATCAGTGCCCCTACCACCGACAGCACAAGGTTGAAGCGTCCGCCCATTAGCGATGCGCCGCCAATCACCACCGCGAGGATGGCATCCAGCTCCAGCCATAGCCCGGCGTTGTTGGCATCAGCCCCGCGGATATCCGCCGCCACAATCACCCCGGCAATAGCCGCACACACGCCGCTTAGCACATAGGCCAGCATCACTACGGTGCGGGTATTGACCCCGGCATTTTTCGCCGCGCGGATATTAATCCCCACCGCTTCAATAAACATGCCCAGCGCCGTTTTACGGGTAAACAGCCAGAAGATAACCAGTGTGGCCAGTGCAATAATGACCGGCGTCGGGAACAGGAGCAGCTTACCGCTGCCAATCCAGGCCAGATTTGGCGCGTTAAACGTGACGATTTGCCCGGAGGTAATCAGTTGCGCTACCCCACGCCCGGCCACCATCAAAATCAGCGTGGCGACGAACGGCTGGATCTTCAAAATCGCGACCAGAACGCCATTCCACAGACCGGCGAGGATCCCCGTCCCCAGCGCGGCAAGCAGCACTATCGGCAAGCCATATCCGGCCACGGTCATTGAGGCGGCGGTCGCCCCGGCGATGGCCATTACCGCGCCGACGGAAAGATCGATCCCCCCGGTCGCGATCACCAGCGTCATGCCGATAGCCAGTAACGCCACGGGCGCGGCGCGGTTGAGAATATCAATAGGACTGCCGAACAGGCGCCCATCCTGTAAAACAATCTGGAAGAAATGGGGCGCCACCAGGCTATCCACCACAAGAACCAGAATCAGCGCCAGTATTTGTGGCGTCCCGGTGGGCCACTTAAAGCGGCGCTTCGGCTGCCCGGTTTGCGGGAGTGATTGAGGCATCACACAGTACTCCTTATGCCGCAATGGCATTCATGATCGCCGGGACCGAGAGCTCTGCCAGCGGGATTTCCGCTATTTGCTTGCGATCGCGCATGATAATTACCCGGTCAGCGTAGCCCACCAGCTCTTCCAGTTCCGAAGAGATAACCAGTAGCGCCAGGCCGTCCGCGCACAACGTTTCAATCAGGCGGATGATTTCCGCATGCGCCCCGACGTCGATGCCACGCGTTGGCTCATCGAGGATCAGGAACTGTGGTTTGGTCAGCAGCCAGCGGGAAAGGAGCACCTTCTGCTGGTTGCCGCCGGAGAGAAACTCAATCGGCTGTTCCGCACTCGGCGTACGGATCCCCAACTGGCGGATAAAGCGCTCAGCGATGGCGTTCTGATCGCGCCGGGGAATCGGCCGTAGCCAGCCGCGCTGCGCCTGCAACGCGAGAACGATATTTTCCCGCACGGACGCGGCGGCAATAATGCCGTCCGTTTTACGGTCCTCAGGACAAAAACCGATGCCAAGGCAGGAGGCCTGATGCGGTGAGCGCAGCGTCTGCGGCTTACCCTTGATCATCGCACTGCCGCTATCGGCGGGTTTAATACCGAAAATCACCTCGGCGGTTTCGGTACGTCCGGAACCAAGGAGCCCCGCCAACCCGACGATTTCGCCTGGACGAACCTCCAGATCGAACGGCGCTATCAACCCTTTCTTACCGAAATCTTTAAATGCCGCGACGGGTTTTTCGCTCAACAGGGTACGTCCCGCGCGTTGCAGGGCGTTATTGTCCAGTTCGCGTCCCAGCATCATTTTTACCAGCTCGATCTGCGGCAGTTCTCGCGTTTCGCGGCAGCCGACAAAGCCGCCATTACGCAGAACGGTGATGCGGTCGCTTACCTCGTAAACCTGGTCAAGGAAGTGAGTCACGAAAATCAGCGCAACACCTTGCGCCCGTAGCTGGCGCATCAGGGTGAAGAGCATTTCTACTTCTTGTGTATCCAGGCTGGTGGTGGGTTCATCGAGAATCAGTACCTTCGCGGAAAGGTCGATAGCACGACAAATCGCCACAATCTGCTGCATGGCGACGGAATAACGATTGAGCGGCTCGCGCACGTCGAGGGAAAAGCCGTAAGACGCCATTAACTCGGTGGCGCGCCTTTCCATCTCTTTGCGGCATATAAAGCCGAAACGACGCGGTTCGCGTCCAATAAACAGGTTATCCGCGACCGACATGTTCGGCAGCAGGTTGACTTCCTGATACACCGTACCGATGCCCAGTTGCTGGGCATGAGCGGTGTTTTTAGGCCGGATTTCATTGCCTTCCAGCCAGATAGTGCCGCTGTTTGCATGGTAGACGCCCGTTAAGGCTTTAATCAGCGTGGATTTTCCCGCACCGTTTTCACCGAGTAACGCCATGATTTCGCCCCGACGCAGACTGAAATTGACGTTATCCAGCGCTTTAACGCCCGGGAAGTACTGGCAAAGCCCCTCAGTACGGAGGATCTCCTGGTGTTGTTCGGTGGTCATTATGTTCTCCCCCTCACCCTTGCCCTCTCCCCAGTGGGGAGAGGGGGATATATTGAGTCAACAAGCAAGCGCACCCTCACCTGACTACCCCCTCAGCCTTCTAAAGAGAGCTAAGGTGAGGGTATCAACGGCTTAGTAGCCCATGTTTTTCTTTTTCTCTAACTCTTCTTTCGCCGTATCCGGCAGGTAGAGTGTGGATTTGGTGATGGTCAGCTTCTCAGGCATGGTGCCGTCTTTTTTGAATTTCTCCAGCGCATCAAACGCCGGTCCGGCCATGTTCGGCGTCAGTTCCACGCTGGCATTCGCTTCGCCGTCAATCATCGCTTTGTAGATATCCGGCACGCCGTCAATGGAGCCCGTCAGGATGTCTTTGCCCGGTTTCAGGCCTGCTTCTTTGATGGCCTGGATTGCGCCGATCACCATGTCATCGTTATGGGCATAAACCATGCAAATGTTTTTGCCGTTGTTCTCAGCTTTGATAAAGCTTTCCATGACCTCTTTCCCTTTGCTGCGGGTAAAGTCGCCGGACTGAGAACGGATAATTTTGATGTTGGATGCTTTGGCAATGGCTTCGGCAAAGCCTTTCTTACGGTCAATCGCCACGCTCGCGCCAACGGTGCCCTGCAGTTCAACCACGTTACACGGTTTGCCCGCGACGGTTTTCACCAGCCAGTCACCAATCAGCTGGCCTTCCAGAACGTTGTTGGCGGTCACGGTGGTCATATAGAGGGATTTATCTTTCACATCAATCGAACGGTCGAGCAGGAACACCGGGATTTTTGCATCTTTAGCTTCTTTCAGCACCGGTTCCCAGCCTGTCGCGACAACAGGCGCAATAAAGATGGCGTCCACGCCCTGGGCAATGAACGAACGCACCGCTTTGATTTGGTTTTCCTGTTTTTGCTGACCGTCAGCGATTTTCAGGGTAATACCGCGTTTTTGAGCTTCGCTTTTAGCGACGTTGGTTTCGGCTGCTCGCCAGCCGGATTCAGATCCGACCTGCGAAAATCCCACGGTTAACGGGGCGGCCATCGCCATAGACGACATAGCTGCTGAAACTGCTGTGACAAGAAGTAAGCGCTTCCACATAGGGGTATCCTCGTAGGGTTATAGTTGGCTACAACTTCGCCTGCGGGGAAAACTATAGACAATTAGAGATGTAACAGAATGCGTTACATCACAAATCAGAAAAGTGAATGAATTGTTAGTTGTCAGTTGGGATCTGGCGCGCGAAAAGAGACAGGTCGATCGCCTCTGCATCATGCTTTGAAAAGACACAAATTTTCATTCAAAGCCACGTCCCATTTGAACAGTGTAATCGCTTTCACAATTTTATTCAGGATGCAGCTATCTTTATGGACAATTCAGCTACTTTTTTAGAAAAAAAACGGTGGGTCTGGCGTGTCACAACGTAAAACAAGCAAAGACATTCCCGATGAGTTGGCTATAATACCCGGCACTTGTTTGCCACACATTTTAAAGGAAACAAACATGAGCTTACTCAACGTCCCGGCGGGTAAAGATCTGCCAGAAGATATCTACGTTATTATCGAAATCCCGGCTAACGCAGATCCGATCAAATACGAAGTCGATAAAGACAGCGGAGCGCTGTTCGTTGACCGTTTCATGTCTACTGCGATGTTCTATCCGTGCAACTACGGCTACATCAACCACACCCTGTCTCTGGACGGTGACCCGGTAGACGTGCTGGTCCCAACGCCGTACCCGCTGGAACCCGGTTCTGTCATTCGCTGCCGCCCGGTTGGCGTACTGAAAATGACCGACGAGTCTGGTGAAGATGCCAAACTGGTTGCTGTACCGCACACCAAACTGAGCAAAGAGTACGATCACATTAAAGATGTGAACGACCTGCCGGAACTGCTGAAAGCCCAGATCACTCATTTCTTCGAGCACTACAAAGATCTCGAAAAAGGCAAATGGGTGAAAGTAGACGGTTGGGACAACGCTGAAGCTGCTAAAGCGGAAATCGTTGCTTCCTTCGAGCGCGCTGCGAAGAAGTAATCCGTTTTATCTGAAAAACCCTGAACGCGGATAGCTGCGGAAAGGGTTTTTTTATGCCTTTTTCCTCTGTCCTCTCTCTTCGTGCCCTTTCAGGGCCCGTTTCCTAAAGTGTCATAAAAATGTCATAAAAATCTTTTCCCATACGTTTGAACACTATAAGCCAAACCCGCCCCACTACCGCCATCCGCCCTCTGTAAAGTCCATCTCATACGGGTCGATACCCCTTTTGTGGCCGTGATCTTTAATTCCACCGGGGAACAACATGAAACTTAATCACTTCACAATTGGGCAACGACTCGGCCTGATGGCAACACTGTTACTGCTGGCAACGCTGTTTATCGGCTTGCGCGGGCTGGCGATAAACAGTGACAGCTTCGGGCAGAATCAAAAAATGATGGCAACGGAGAAAGTGCTCGTCGAGAGCATTGACACTGCGCGTAACGCCCAGGTTCAGTTCAAAATCCAGGTTCAGGAGTGGAAGAACACGCTGCTACGCGGCGCTCAGGGACAGGAGGCGTTTGACAAATACAAAGCTGCCTTCGTTTCTCAGAGTCAAAAAACACAGCAATTGCTGGAAAAACTGAGCGCTATGTTGCCTCAGCTTGGGATGGATAACGCGCAGGTTGAACAGACTCGCAAGCTCCATGCTGAGCTCGAAGCGCATTACCTGAGCGCATTACAGCAATACGATTTGGCCGACCCAACCAGTGCTCAGCGTGTCGACAAACTGGTGACCGGCATTGACCGCGAGCCGACGCGTATGATTGACGAAGTGGTCGCTCGTACGCTGGAGCATGCCAGTGCCATCCATGTGGAAACGGACGCGCGCAACCTGGCGCAATATCAGCAAACCCGCCTGATGTTGCTGATTGCCATGGCGCTGACCATGCTGGCCGGTGGGATTATCACCTGGTGGCTGGTACGCAGCATTACCCATCCGCTGGCGCAGGCCGTTACCGTTGCCCGTACGGTGGCCTCCGGTGACTTGCAGACAATCTTTAGCATTTCCGGTCGCGACGAGACAGCCGAACTGATGCACGCCTTGCAGGAAATGAACGGTAACCTGACCCGTATCGTGCACGGTGTTCGCCACAGCACGGAATCCATTGCCTCGGCATCGGTGCAAATAGCCACCGGTAGCCGTGAACTCTCGTCACGTAACGAGGCACAGGCCAGCGCTCTGGAAGAAACGGCTGCCTCTATGGAAGAGTTGACCTCGGTGGTGAAAAGCAACGCCGAGAACTCCCGCTTTGCCAGCTCTATCGCCCGCGATGCTTTCACTATTGCAGGCCAGGGCGGGCAAGCCGTGGAGCGCGTGGTGCAAACCATGAGCGATATCCACCAGCTCTCCAGCCAGATAAATAACATCATCGGCGTGATTGACAGTATTGCCTTCCAGACCAATATCCTGGCGCTGAATGCCGCCGTTGAGGCCGCACGCGCCGGTACCGAAGGCCGTGGTTTCGCCGTGGTTGCTGCCGAAGTCCGCGCGCTGGCGCAGCGCTCTGCCTCTGCGGCGAGGGATATTCGTAACCTGATCGACAATTCCGTTAATCGTATCGCCGAAGGGAACGAACAGGTTCAAAGCGCCGGTTCCGCCATGACCGAGATTTTGCGCAGCGTGCAGCAGGTGAGCGAGCTGGTAGAATCCATTTCCACCGCCAGCAAAGAGCAGAGCACCGGTATCGATCAGGTGAACGTGGCGGTAACGCATATGGATACCGCGACCCAGCAAAACGCCACGTTGTCACAGCAATCCTCGGCTGCCGCGCATCAGATGCAGCGGCAGGCGGAAGAGCTGTTAGAAGCCGTTAGTCAGTTCAAACTGCGGCAAAACGCCGCGTAATCATCAGCAGCGCCATTCGATCCAGGCTCGGATGGCGCTGTGCTTCGCCCCGCCGTCGTGGTTTGTGCGAATCTTTCCTCTCATCCACCGCGCATTGATAAACATATACATCTACAATCCATACCGTTGTTTGATTGCTCGACTCCCCGAAATAGCCACAAGGAAGCGTATCTCTATGTCACGGTTTCGTCTGCCCCTTTTATCCCTGCTGGCTGCCTTTTGCCTGCCTGCGTTTGCTCACCCGGCCACGCAGGAAAGCGTAAAACAGGCCGAAGACCAGCTTAACGCGCGAGTGGGCTACGCCGAACTGGATCTCACCAACGGGCAGATGCGGGGCAGCTATCGTCCTCAGGAACGTTTCCCGATGATGAATACTTTTAAAGTCCTGCTGTGCGGCGTGGTCCTGGCACGGGTTGATGCCGGACAGGAGCAGCTTGCCCGTCGCATACAGTATCGCCAACAGGACCTGGTCGAGTACTCACCGGTAACGGAAAAACATCTTACCGACGGGATGACTATGGCCGAACTTTGCAGCGCCGCCATCACGATGAGTGATAACACCGCGGGCAATCTGCTGCTGTCTGCGATCGGTGGGCCCTCAGAGCTCACGGCTTTCCTGCGTAAAACGGGCGATCGGGTCACCCGTCTCGACAGGTGGGAAACCGCGTTGAATGAAGCGTTGCCCGGCGATGAGCGTGATACGACGACGCCTGAGGCCATGGCTCAGACGCTGCGCCAGCTCCTCACTGGCAAGATACTGACGCCAGCATCACAGCAGCAGTTAATGGCCTGGATGGAAGCGGATAAAGTCGGTGGGCCGCTGATTCGCTCGGTCATACCGACAGGCTGGTTTATTGCCGATAAAACGGGGGCGGGGGGACGAGGTTCACGCGGCATCGTTGCGGCACTGGGGCCTGACGGTAAACCGACCCGCATCGTCGTTATCTACCTTACCGGGACGAAGGCAACCATGGATGAACGAAACAAAAAAATCGCCGACATCGGCGACTCGCTGATTAAGCACTGGTAGTCGGGCTATCTGGAAAAAACAACGCCACCCGAAGGTGGCGTGTTTGTATTAATACTGGTCTCTGTCTAACCAGTTGCCGGTGGGGATAAACTTTTTCCCCTCTACCGAGCGTTGGTACACATACATCCAGGCGCTGCCATAAGGCGTCTGGATAAGCTGACGTTTATATTCGCCCCCAGCGGTACGTAGCGCGTCCAGTTCGCCAAGCGTTGCCGCATCAATGCGATAAACTTCACCCAGCACACTGCCATCACCCGGTACAGCGCCAGGGTAGTGCCCCAGACTGTAGAGTTGATAATCTTCAACGCAATGATCGCCCAGCCACTGAGCATTGGTCATCCAGTGGCTGTTGCCTTGCTTGCGTCGTAAACTGCCGTAGACAAATATTCGCATTGCTAAAACTCAAACTGATAGAGCAGATCAAGTGCCTGATCTAAGCCAGACACCGCTTCCAGATACAGCTTAGGCATCAGGCGATAACGTAACGTGAGAGTCGCCAGTGAGTCAAAAATACCCACACCATATTTTACCTGTAGACCTGGCAGTACATAGCCGCTGACCACCACCTGGGAAGAGTCTCCCACCCCTTCGGTGTCCAGCGCCAGATTGCTTACGCCAAACGTCTCGCCGATTTTACCCACAACCTGACCACTTTGTGCAACCCCCAGGCCTACTAAGGCTGAAGTCATTGCTGCGCTATCGCTTTGTCCGCTCTCCAGACCCTGCCCGCGAAGCAGGTAAGAAAGTGCCTCTTGCTGCGACATCGCCGGGTCGGAGAAGATCTCCGCTTTCGGTTCATCCGCTGTGCCGGTAATCCGCACCCCGGCCGTCACATCATTCTCGGTGGCGTCCGGGTTACGAATCGCCTCAATATTCAGCAACGGTTGATCGACAGGGCCAGAGAAAATCAGCTCCCCCTTACGCACAATCAAATCCTGGCCATAAGCGTGGTAGCGCCCTTCCGGGATATTGATTTGCCCGTTAAGGCCAAGTCCCTGCTGATCCTGAGTCACTTTCAGATCGCCGGTGAGCCGCGCTTTCAGCCCGAAAGCATCCATCCGCACATTATTGCCGACATGCACAATCAAATTACTGTTAATCGGAATCGCTGCGCTTTTCGGTTTTTCCGGTTTCAGATCCGCATTGAGCATCACCTCATCACTGGAGGTGCCCACTGCGCTTTCCGGCAAATCATGGACGACGATACGCGCCCAGGGTACATCGACCCGGCCATCAAGCGTAAACAGGGTCGGCGTAGCCTCAAACACCAGATCAGGGGAAACGTCCAGGCGTACCATAGGCGGTACGGTAATACGCACGTTGCTCCCCTGCGCCGCCACGCGGGCACGCCAGTTGTTAATCTGGCTCCAGTCTGCGTCACCGCTCAGGTTAATCTGCCCACGCCGGGTACGCACGACCCCTTGCAGGGTCGAGGTGGTGCCATTGAAGTTCATTGCCAGTTGGCTGGGCTGCATATCGAACGGCATGAAGTTACCTTCGACATCCACACCGTTAAGCTGCATCTGCCCGAACAACTGCGGGCTTTGCAAATTACCGCCAAGCCGCAGATTGGCGTTCAGCGTACCCGCCGCTTTCTCGCCGCGCGTAAAGATGGCGTTGGCCATCGCCAGCGAGAAATTGCGAATATTGACGTTACCGCCAAGGTTACGCCGCCCCTGCGGATCGGTGACCTGCACCTGACCGTCAAACTGGCCGTTATTGGTCAGACGGATCAACCAGCCCAAATCCGCGCGGTTATTTTGCAACTTCGCGTTGAGATTCAGCGTTTCGAAGGCGACCGGCAGCGGTGCATCGTTGACGACCTGAGTCACTTTGACGTTACGCCCGGCCAGCGTCACTTCCCCCTGCGGCAAGCCTTCTTTGGTGGCATCCCACGAGACGTCAGCTTTACCGCTGAATGTGCCGCTGGCCTGGGTGGCATCCGGCATAAAGGGTTTCAACATCGCCAGGTCGAAGCGGTTAAGATTGACCACCGCGCGCCCCTGCGCGCCGGCATCAATTGTCTGCGGCACGCAAAGTTCCGCATTTGGGTTCGTCCAGCAGTGTGGCCCAATACTGATCTTCTGTTCCTGATTGCGGTAATCCAGCGCGATGGCGCGATTGAGGGCAACAGGCCCTACGGGCGTCGTGAATCGCGTATCGCTAAGTGTGCCTTTCCAGCGTTGCTCGTTACGATCGAAGCTCCCCGCCAGCTTTAGCTGCCCGGCTACCGGCTCGCCCTGCACCCGCAGTTCAAGCTCGTGCTGCTTTTCACTGCCTTTAGCCGCGAGCGTTGCCAGGCTGACGTTCACTCCAGGCTGAGAAAGGCGCTCAACCCGGACATTCAGCACGCCAGCAAGCTGATCGGTTGATTTGACATCCCCTTTCACCAGCACACGGGCAATGTGCAGTTCCTGCCAGCGCAGACTGCTGGCGGTGATATCCGCCAGCACCTGTGGTGCATCGACTGTACCGCGAATATTCACCAGCCCTTTAGCGGTACCGCCCAGTCCTGGCAGCGCGTTATCCAGACCTGGCGCGTCAATGTTGGCATCCAGGTTAAGATCTTTCACCCCCAGTTCGCCTTTGACGTCGGCTTGGTTGCGTCCCAGTTCCAGATGCAGTCCCGGAATAATCCACTGCATATAGCTGTTGCCCTTAAGCTGCCCGTCTACGCTGACTTTATTTTGCTTCACGTTGCCGGCCAGTTTCAGTTCAGGGATATCCACCTGCCAGCTACCGCCGTAGAGACTGCCGCGCATTTTCGCCAGCCCGTTCAGTTTTGCCGGCCAGTCCGGGAAGGTTTTCGCCGTGTTGATACCGTCCAGCGTTAACTCACCACGCCAGCTAATCGCCTTCTGCCAGTCGAGCAAGGCTTTCAGTTCAGTTTTCCCTTCCAGCGCCGCCACGCTCAGCTTGTCGATATTGATCTGCTGCTCGTTGCCTTTGCCGTCCAGGGTGAGGGTGGCAGGCGGAACGTCCTTGCCTTTTACTGCCGTGCGAAACGACAGCGTGTAGTCCGTCATTTTGCCGGTCAGCTTGAGTTTAAGGTCGTCGGCCTGATATTGCTTTTCGCCGGTGAATGGCCAGTAAAGTTGTTCACTGGTGATGTCCAGATTGAGCGGCAGCCCCGCCTCGGCAAGCTGCGTTTGGCCGCGCAGAACCACATCAACCGGACCAGACAGGTTTACGCCAAACTCCAGTTGCTTGCGCACCTCGCCGCCGACTTTGAGCTTCACCTTTTCGCCTTTCATCGGATCGACATTCAGGATGCTGTTGAGGGTGATGTCCACCGGCCAGTCATCCCGCAATGTCGCCGTGCCCGTGGCATTAAGCGTGCCCTGATTTGAATCGATGTCGAGCGCATCAAGTTTCATATTGCCGTCAATGCTGCTCACTTTGAGCAGCATATTGCTGACGGTGATATCTGTGTCGCCGGTTAAGCGAAGTTGCTCACCCCAGAATTCTTCAATATTGAGATTGAGCGGCAGATGCACGTCGGTCATCTGCGGCAGCAGCGGTTTGGCGAAGAGCTGCTTTAGGGATTCGCCCAGCGGCAATTCATCCGGTTTCGGATTGTCAACCTTCGGTTCCACGACCTGTTCCTGCGCCACTTTAGCCACTTTCGGCAGAGCAATCAGCAGGCCGCTCAGCGAGGTCGGTTTCAGGGTCAGGTTCTTCTCTTCCCAGTTCAGTGCGGAGGAGAAGTTCATGACCGAGACAGTCGTGTCATCAATGTTGATATTGACGTTATTGAGCGCCACCCGGCTTAGCGTGATGGGATACGGCGTGGAAAGGTTTAACGGCCCGTTATCCTCTTCTTTTACCGGCGCGGCAGGCGGCATCTTTTTGGTATCGATGACCACATTGATATCTTTCAACGAGATATCATTTACGCACAGGCTACTGTCTCGCAGACAGCCCAGCTTAACCGCCAGATGGAGTTCGCCGGCATTCACCGCAATGCCCGGCTGATCGTAGCGGACGTTTTTCAGCGATAAATCACGCCAGCCGCCAGTCACCTGGCCGATCTCCAGACCCGGTACCCAACGGTTGGCGGCCTTAAACAGCAGGTGTAACCCGCTCGTCGTCCCGACGAGAAAAATAACCGTCCCCAGCACTAACAGGATAAACACCAGTACGCCGAGGCTTATTTTCTTCCATAAACTCATAATTCAGGCCCCAAACCGATGTAAAACTGTAATCCGTGCTCGTCTTTATCTCCGACCGGAACGGCCAGATCGAGTTTGATCGGGCCAACCGGTGATTGCCACCGAACCCCGACACCCGTACCGGTTTTGAAATCACTACGGCGGATATCGCTTACCGCTTCGCCGCTGTCGACAAAGACCGCGCCCCACCATTTGCCCGTTACGTTGTATTGATATTCCAGCGATCCGGTGGCCATTTTCGAGGCGCCGATCAGCTTGCCGTCATCATCCTTCGGCGCGATAGATTTGTATTTATAGCCGCGAATGCTGCGATCGCCCCCGGCGAAGAAGCGTAAATCCGGCGGTACGCGGTCGAAATCGTCGGTTTCAATCCACCCCAGGTTGCCACGGGCCACAAAACGGTGGCGGTCATATAACGTGCGGATCCAGACGTTTTGTGCCTGCATCACGATAAAATCCACATCCGAGCCCCAGGCTGTACTGGAGTAATCGATGGAATAACGCTGAGAATCACCCCAGGTCGGCATCAGGCCGCCGCGCGAACGGGTACGGCTGATCATCACCCCCGGATAAAGCAGCATGGTGGTATTGGTCACACTCGCCTGAGTAAAGTGGTCGAGACTCCAGCGCAGGTTAATGGCGCGCTGCCAGCCGCTGGAGAGATCCCAGTAACGGGACACCGCCAGCGTGGTGGAGTCCGCTTCGGTATCATTTAAATCGGTGCGCTTAAACCCACCCTGTATCAGGTAGTACTGCTCAAGCGGGTTTTTGAGTAGCGGGACTTTGTAGCTAAAATCCAGTTGCTGTTCCGGCGCGGAGACGCTGGCTGTGGTGGTAAAGCTGTGCCCATAGGAGTTTATCCACGGCTTTTTCCATGTGGCCTTCACGCGCGGACCCACATCGGTTGAATACCCGACCCCGGTCTCAATGGTGTTTTCAATGCGTGGCGCGACGACGCCTTTTAAAGGTAAGACCTTGCTTTCTCTGGCTTGATCAAACTCCGGCGCCACCACCACCGAGTTAAACCAGCCGGTGGCCGACAGACGACGATTGAGTTCCGCCAGATCTTTGGTCTGGTAGTAATCGCCCTTTTTAAACGGCACCAGATTTTGCAGATACTCTTCGCGGATTTGCGAACCTTCAAACGTCACATCGCCGAAACGGTAGCGCTGGCCGCTGTCATAATCGATATCCCAGAATGCCTGATGCCGGTCAAGCGCGATACCAAGCTGGCTGTGATTGTAGTGGCTATCGAAATAACCTTTGCGCAGAGCGACACGGGTGAGTGATTTCTTAAATCCGTCGTAATCACCGTGGTTTAACACCGTGCCTTTTTCCGGACGATTTTTCAGTAATGCAATATAATCTTCATCGGTACGCGCACCGCCGCGCAGGATCACATCCGTGCCGCCGATGCGTACCGGTTCCCCTGGTGAGACACGGGCAATCAACACCTGACGTCCTTTCGCTGGCGGCGGGCGGAGCTCGAACTCAATAGCGGGTTCGTAATATCCCAGCGCTTTTAGCCCTTCACGGATAGCATCATCGACACGCGCCTGAAATCGCTTGTCCGGCGTCACTTCATCGCTCTGGATGGTGGAAAGCTGAGCGCGAACATTTTTCTGCAACGTTCCGGTCAACCCTTCCAGTTGCAATCGGACATTTGCCGACATGGCGCTATGGCTTGCCAGCAACAAACCGGCAAAACATAAAATACGGATTTTTGGCACGTTCTCTCCTGAATATCCCTTGTTCCCACCCCTGGAAGGAAACGTCAACACCGCTCCGCGGCTTGTAAAAAATCCAATATGTGGATTGAAAAACGGACGACACCCCAAATATTTCTTATGTTTAAATCTAGTCTGCTTTACCGTCTTTATTGTGTTAAAAGAGACGCTTCGTTACAACCTTAACCGCAATTCGCGTTTCCGGGAGGCCTCAGCATGAGTCTATTTGATAAGAAAAACCTTGTTACTCAATCGGATGCACTACCAGGAAGAAACACGCCGATGCCCGTCGCTACGTTACATGCTGTTAACGAGCACTCCATGACAAACGTGCCGGAAGGGATGGAAACCGCGTATTTTGCGATGGGGTGTTTCTGGGGTGTCGAGCGCCTGTTCTGGCAACTGCCCGGTGTCTATAGCACCGCAGCAGGGTATATGGGCGGTTATACACCCAACCCGACCTACCGCGAAGTATGTACCGGCCAAACGGGTCACGCTGAGGCGGTGCGCGTGGTGTATGACCCGACGGTCATCAGTTATGAGCAGCTTCTGCAGGTCTTCTGGGAAAATCACGATCCGGCCCAGGGGATGCGGCAAGGGAACGATCACGGCACCCAGTACCGCTCGGCGATTTATCCGCTGACGCCAGAGCAGAGCGCTGCCGCCCATGCCAGCCTCGAACGCTTCCAGGCGGCAATGCTGGCCGCACATGATGACCGTACTATCACGACGGAAATTGTTAACGCACCGCCGTTCTACTATGCCGAAGACGATCATCAGCAGTATCTGCATAAAAACCCCTATGGGTATTGCGGCATCGGCGGGATTGGCGTTTGCCTGCCGCCACAGCTCGCCTGATATTCGTTTATTGCCGGTTCAGCCTCCCTGAACCGGTTTTAACGTCACACCTGACCGTTCCCCTTCTGCAATTTCGCGCACCCGCTTTTCGCTATTCCTTCTAAACCAACCACACTATTTTCTCGCAATGACGGGTTTAATTTCGCATGTCTGACTTGTCTAACAAGCCACATGTATCTCTTTAATTTTATTGCAAACTTTATTTATGCCATTCCGTTTTTTTACTTAAGTAAAATCTGTCATATATAAGCATCATTTGCATAAGCGTATTTCAGATAAATTTCCATTTATGAATGACACCACCTGTCGCAATATGCTCTTAGTATGAGTTCCACAGGCTGTAAGCGTGTTTTTCAGAAAGCGATGTGAATACCACCTGGAGGGAGAATTTATATGCCTTACTTAGCAGAAAGGATTACCACTCCACACGGTCAACTCCTGGGAGTTAAGATCTACCCCAGAAAAGCGCCTGTCCTGAACAGCATCGAAAAAAAAAGAACTTATCTTTTTGATTTAATGAATGCCATTGGTAATAAAGCCGACTTTTTTAAAAAACGTGGGTTGTTCTGTCTGGTCTCAATCACCGATGAAGAGATCGCCATGTTATTAACGTTCGACTTAGTGTTGCAGGCAACACTGGCGCGACTGCCCTTTGTTAAATTACAAATCAACCAAACATTTGAAACAGCCATAGGGGATTTAGCAAAAAGTAAAAATGGTATCTGGCTGAGCCATGTGGGGAATAAAGATGCGCCTTTTATCCAGTATTGCGAAGCCATCATTTTGGATGAAACATTTACCAGCAACGAGCTAAGCAAAAACACATTTCCCTACCTTATCCAAAACTTAAAGCGTTATTGTGAAAAAATCATTATTAAAATAGATAATGATATTAACCGCAGAGCACTTGAAGAGGCAGGTATTTGGGCCTGTTGCGGGCTTTATGCGCCAACACCGTTCAGCAAGGTGCATCAGTTAATGTAAGTCATTGTTGCAATTCGTTATGCCCATTTGCAGTTTCATTTATTGCGAATCCAACATGGATTGATATTTTGCTTTGATTTTTTACATGTAAATAGTGAAAGATTCCGACACCTACGAAGGTAGGCAATTATGTGTTACGCCCACGGAAAAGTCGGCTTCTTATAAAAGTCGCAGTCAGAGCCATCACCGCTCAACAACATTCATTTCACAATCGGTAATATACAAATGCGCTAACTATCAAAGAAATACCCTTTGATAGGTATATATATTGATATTAATTATCGATCAATAAATGATTGATTAATAACTTTTAACGATCAATATTAGATATATCTAGGCATTAACAAGGAAAGGATATGGACCGGGTTAGCGTAATACCCATTCACAGCCTGAATGGCACAATTGTTGGATTTTCAATGGACTGTAGCGATCACCCCCCGCACAGCCATCACCTGAAGTATTGTTCTGACTTCTCAGTAGAAAATGGGCTTTTGTTTTATGTTAACAACCTCAGGAATCTTACAGATACTACCGCTCAGTTTCCACACCTGACATTAATGAAACAGGAAGATCCTGCATTATTTGGGCTATGGCGGGAAAATGTCCGTCAGGCCGTCGTGATTAATCGGGAGTTCTACCATAAGCAAGTACAAAAACCCACTTTCCCTGAATTGATTAAGAACATTCGGAAATCTTATTCGGATCGCGTCATTATCGATGGCGTACAAAGTACGTGGGAATTTTCGGTGCTTCAGGATTGCGGTATCTGGGCTGTTCAGGGCTATATGTATCGTTCTGTACCCTTAAAAAAACTACAGTGGTTGCTTTAATCGTTATGCACAAAAACGTGAGCCTAATAATGACAAGGTCACCCCCACAATAGAGAAAATGAAGGTAAGACCTTAGTGCGAGTAAAAGGAAGTAATAATGTGCCCTGAGGAATATATAAAACCCTCTTTTTACTCCTTTTACTCTTTCATTAACCTTTGTGTCTTCACGCTGGGCGAAGCGCTTAGCTGAAAACAGCCTTAACATTGCGCCACTTGCGCACCAAACGCGCACGTAATTGAGAAAGATTCCTGTCTACCTGTAACAAACTGCTTACACTGCTGGCAGGCTGTAACACGCTTACGCTATACTAGCCGTCGAAATTGTGGGTCCACCGCTTCGGACCCGCTTTCAATGTGTTTACCACAAGGATTTTTCAACTTCCCTCCGAGGATCCCGCTTGTAGCTGGATAAATTATGTTAAACAGTATCTTAGTCATACTTTGTCTGATAGGTGTGAGTGCGTTTTTCTCGCTTTCCGAGATCTCGCTGGCCGCCTCCAGAAAAATCAAACTTAAGCTGCTTGCCGATGAAGGCAACATCAATGCGCAACGCATCCTGAAAATGCAGGAAAACCCCGGCACCTTTTTTACCGTGGTACAAATCGGCCTGAATGCTGTTGCGATTCTGGGCGGTATTGTCGGCGACGCTGCCTTCTCCCCTGCGTTTTACAGCATGCTTATCAATCTGGTTGAGCCGGAACTCGCAGATCGACTGAGCTTTATTATTTCGTTTTCGCTGGTAACCGGGATGTTTATCCTGTTTGCCGACCTCACACCGAAACGCATCGGTATGATTGCGCCAGAAGCCGTGGCTTTGCGTATCATCAACCCGATGCGCTTCTGTCTGTTTATCTTCCGCCCGCTGGTCTGGTTCTTTAATGGCATGGCCAACGTTATCTTTCGCCTGTTTAAATTGCCAATGGTGCGTAAAGACGACATCACGTCGGATGATATCTATGCGGTGGTAGAAGCCGGGGCCCTGGCCGGGGTGTTGCGTAAGCAAGAACATGAGCTGATCGAGAATGTGTTTGAGCTGGAATCACGCACGGTGCCATCGTCAATGACATCGCGCGAAAACGTAGTGTGGTTCGACCTGCATGAAGATGAGCAAAGCTTAAAACAAAAAGTCGCCGAAAACCCGCACTCCAAGTTTCTCGTCTGTAATCAAGACATTGACCATATCGTGGGTTATGTCGACTCAAAAGACCTGCTTATTCGCGTACTGGCCAACCAAAGCCTGGTACTGAGCAGCGGCGTGCAAATTCGCAATACGCTCATTGTGCCGGATACCCTGACGCTCTCCGAAGCGCTGGAAAGCTTTAAAACAGCAGGTGAAGACTTTGCGGTCATCATGAACGAGTATGCGCTGGTCGTGGGGATTATCACCCTCAATGACGTCATGACCACCCTGATGGGTGACCTGGTCGGTCAGGGGCTGGAAGAACAAATCGTCGCGCGTGATGAAAACTCCTGGCTGATTGACGGCGGCACGCCGATTGATGACGTGATGCGAGTACTGGATATCGATGAGTTCCCTCAGTCCGGCAATTACGAGACCATTGGCGGCTTTATGATGTTCATGCTGCGCAAGATCCCGAAACGCACCGACTCGGTGAAGTTCTCCGGCTATAAGTTCGAGGTCGTGGACATCGATAACTACCGTATCGACCAGTTGCTGGTTACACGGATTGATAACAAGGCAACGGTGTTAACGCCAAAGCTGCCGGATGCGGAAGGGAAAAGCGAATAATCGCGACGGCCAATGTCCTGCATAGAAGGTGGCATCATTGCCGCCTTTTTTATTGCCTGCCTTTCATTGTCTGGAAAACATCAACGGCTCCCTGACGGAGCCGTTTTTGTTGTACTGCGATTACTGCATAGCGTAGTGGGTTGGTTAAGCCATCTCAGTTTGTAGACGCATAACCTGACGGTTGACTTCGGACATAACACTAAGGTGCTGTTTGTCCTTCACTTTCGGGATAAGGATCTTACCTTTATCAAACTCGAAAGCGCCAACGTCCTTGATGTACAACCGTCCACGGAACAGGATTTTCACGTACTTAGCCACCTGAAGTGGGTTGTAACGTTGGAAAATTTTCATTTTTGTATCTCCTGCTAAGTAATACGCCCTTGCGGTGCCACGCTTGGCCCGACAGTGATGAGCGCAAATTTTAGTGCTCAATGAGCATAGTTCAGAAACAACATGAGACCTAGTATGTATAAGTTTATTTACCTTTTGATTACAGTTATTCAGAATTTTCTTTTCAGTGCTTACGAACAGGCAGTATAAGTCGTCGTTTTTTCGCAGTTATGTGCGTTGCCCCGCAAACTGGCATCCGGTTTGCGGGAAAAGCACATTGATCGCACTTATGATTAAAAGGTGTAGTTAAGTGGTCGGATCACCTGCAAACAATAAAAGGAAACACCATGACCTTACGTAACATCCTGGCAGCAACCTGCCTGCTACTGCCGCTTCTGGCGCAAGCCCACAATTTTGAGACCAGCCAGCGAGTACCGCCTGTGGGCGTCGCCGACAGAGGGGAATTGATTCTCAATAATGATAAGTTTAGCTACAAAAACTGGAACAGCGCGCAGCTTCCTGGCAAAGTGCGAGTGGTGCAACATATTGCCGGTCGGACCTCTGCAAAAGAGAAAAATGCAGCGCTGATTGAAGCGATCAAGGCCGCAAATTTACCTCACGACCGTTACCAGACGACAACCATCATCAATACGGATGATGCTATCCCCGGCTCGGCAATGTTTGTGCGCAGCAGTATTGAGAGCAACAAAAAGCTCTATCCCTGGTCACAATTTATTGTCGACAGTGATGGCGTAGCGCGTAAGGCCTGGCAACTGGATGAAGGCAGTTCAGCCATCGTTGTGCTGGATAAAGACGGGCGGGTGCAATATGCCAAAGATGGCGGGCTGACACAGGCGGAAGTGCAGCAGGTCATCGCCCTGCTGCATAAGTTACTCGACAATCAGTAAATCGACACCCGAAAGCCGGGGTTAAGGAAAGATTCACGCGGCGTATAATCGAGGGTTTTGCCCTGCCAGTCGTGAACATGCGCCCCGGCTGCAACGGCTACCGCATGACCCGCGGCCGTATCCCAGACGCTGGTCGGCCCAAAACGCGGATAAAGCTGAGCGTGCCCCTCTGCCACCAGGCAGAATTTCAGCGATGAGCCGATAGCCGTCGTCTGATGCTCGCCCAGGTGGAGGAGATACTCTTTGAGTTCATCATCCGCGTGGGAACGACTTACCACCACCAGCGGCGGACGCGCGTCGCGTACTTTAATTTGCGTCCGCGTACCGTTTTCCTCTTTCCACGCTTTGCCTTCCGCCGCGCAATACATCACTTTCAGCACCGGAGCATACACGACGCCAAGTACCGGTTTCCCGTGTTCAATCAGGGCAATATTTACCGTGAACTCACCGTTGCGTTTAATGAACTCTTTCGTGCCGTCCAGCGGATCGACCAGCCAGTAACGCTGCCAGTGCTGACGGACGCTCCAGGAAGGCGGATCTTCTTCCGACAGAACCGGAATATCCGGGGTCAGTGCCTGTAGCCCGCCAGCAATTACTGCGTGTGCGGCAATATCGGCAGCCGTCACGGGTGAATCATCGGATTTGCTGGTCACATCCATCGGCTTATGGCCGTCGTAGACCTGCATAATGGCATCGCCCGCTTCCCGCGCGAGCTGACAAATGGCTTCTAACATCATCCACCTCTTATGTATGGCAGTGGGATCTTTACCCCAAATAATTCACGTTGCAGGAAGGCGGCAAGTGAAGGAATCCCGTGAGCTTACCTCAGTAAGTGATTCGGGTGAGTGAACGTAGCCAACGTTCATGCAACATGAAGTATGACGGGTATAACTCATTGTTTTACTTATATCGCATTACGGTCGAATCTGCCAGGTGTGATAGTTGTTGCATTTATGTGGCAAATTTCATGGCAGAATTCACAATTCTGTAAGCAACAAAATGTACATATCATTTCTTTTGTGGCTCAGATCTAAAAAGGACACCTCTGATGATTAAGTTTAGCGCAACGCTCCTTGCCACGTTGGTCGCAGCCAGCGTGCAAGCGGCAACGGTGGATCTCCGGATTATGGAAACCACTGATTTGCATAGCAACATGATGGACTTTGATTACTATAAAGATTCTGCGACAGAAAAATTCGGACTGGTACGCACTGCCAGCCTGATCAATGCCGCCAGGAGTGAAGTCAAAAATAGCGTGCTGGTGGATAACGGCGACTTAATTCAGGGTAGCCCGCTGGGCGATTATATGGCAGCCAAAGGGCTGAAAAAGGGCGACATCCACCCTGTCTATAAGGCGCTGAATACGCTGGATTATACCGTTGGCAACCTCGGTAACCACGAGTTCAACTATGGCCTCGATTATCTGCATCGGGCACTGGAAGGGGCCAAATTCCCTTACGTGAATGCCAACATTATCGATGTCAAAACCCAAAAGCCGCTGTTTACCCCGTATCTTATTAAAGAGACCGCCGTTACCGATACCGACGGCAAAACGCATACGGTGAAAATTGGCTATATCGGCTTTGTTCCGCCGCAAATTATGGTGTGGGATAAAGCGAACCTGAGCGGCAAAGTGACGGTTAACGACATCACCGAAACGGCGAAGAAATATGTTCCGGAGATGCGCGAAAAAGGGGCCGACCTGGTGGTGCTGGTTGCCCACTCTGGCCTCTCTTCAGAACCTTATCAGGCGATGGCAGAAAACTCTGTCTACTACTTAAGCGAAGTCCCCGGCGTTGACGCGATTCTGTTTGGTCACGCCCATGCGGTCTTCCCGTCAAAAGATTTCGCAACCATTAAAGGCGCGGATATCGAGAAAGGCACGTTAAACGGCGTGCCCTCAGTGATGCCAGGCATGTGGGGCGACCATCTCGGCGTGGTGGATCTGGTATTGAACAATGATGCCGGCAAGTGGCAGGTCACCTCTTCAAAGGCCGAAGCGCGCCCGATTTATGATACTGCTGGCAAAAAATCGCTGGCGGCGGAAGACAGCAAACTGGTGGAAATCCTGAAACACGATCACGATGCCACCCGTCAGTTCGTCGGCAAGCCTGTTGGGAAATCCGCCGACAATATGTACAGCTTCCTCTCCCTTGTACAGGATGACCCGACCGTACAGGTTGTTAACAACGCCCAGACGGCTTATGTGAAGCACTTTATTCAGGGCGACCCGGATCTGGCGAACCTGCCGGTATTATCTGCCGCCGCACCGTTCAAAGCCGGTGGCCGCAAAAACGATCCGGCCAGTTTTGTTGAGGTAGAAAAAGGGCAGCTCACCTTCCGTAACGCCGCTGACCTGTATCTCTACCCCAATACGCTGGTAGTCGTGAAAGCGACAGGCAAAGAGGTGAAAGAGTGGCTGGAGTGCTCCGCCGGGCAGTTTAATCAGATCGATACCACCAGCACGAAGCCCCAGTCATTAATCAACTGGGAGACCTTCCGTACCTATAACTTCGATGTCATTGACGGGGTGAAATACCAGATTGATGTGACGCAACCTGCTCGTTATGACGGTGAGTGTCAGAGCATCAATCCGCAGGCAGAGCGCATTAAAGATCTTACCTTCAACGGTAAACCGATCGACCCGGATCAGGTGTTCCTGGTGGCAACCAATAATTACCGCGCCTATGGCGGCAAATTCGCCGGTACAGGTGACAGCCATATCGCCTTTGCCTCGCCGGATGAAAACCGCGCGGTACTGGCAAAATGGATAACCGACGAATCGGCAAAAGCGGGCGAAATCCATCCGGCAGCGGATAACAACTGGCGCCTGGCGCCGATTCACAGCAATACGGCGCTGGATATCCGTTTCGAAACCTCACCTTCTGAGAAGGCGGCTGCATTTATCAAAGAGAAAGCGCAGTACCCGATGAAGAAGGTCGGTACGGACGAGATTGGCTTTGCGCTCTATCAGGTGGATTTGAGTAAGTAAGCCGTTTTACCCCGCAACTTTAGCCCGGATAAGGCGCCTGCGCCGCATCCGGAAACATCCCCGGTGGCGCTGCGCTAACCGGGGCTACAGGCCTTTGTGCAGGCACGGCGTAGCCTGGATAAGGCGTTCACGCCGCCATCCGGGTTCACTCAGGCGGCGCGGTCATCTCGCGTCGCCAGCACCTGCGGCAAATTCAGTTCAATCCAGTCGGCCAGAGCGGCGACTTTCTCGCTAATCTGCTCACCCAGCGGCGTCAGACTATACTCCACATGCGGCGGCACTACCGGATACGAAATACGGTTAATAAAACCGTCCTGTTCCAGCGCCTGGAGAGATTGCGCCAGCATCTTTTCGCTGACACCGCCCATCTTGCGGCGCAAATCGCTGAAACGGTGGGTACCGTGGCGTAGCGCCACCAGAATCAGTACGCCCCAGCGGCTGGTTACGTGTTTAAGCACCTCACGCGAGGGGCACTCTTCTGCAAACAGATTACCATCGCGCATCCGCTCGCTCAGAGTGGGATTTGTGTTTTCCATACTTACCTTTTTGTACGTACTTACTAAAAGTTAGCTATGGTGATAGTGTGCCACAACACAAGACAAACACGAAGGAGATTCATCATGATCGCAGTGACTGGCGCTACAGGCCAACTGGGCGCACTGGCTGTTGAAGCCTTACTGAAAACCGTCAACGCGAGTGAGATCGTCGCGATTGTACGTAACCCGGCAAAAGCCGACGCGCTGGCGCAGAAAGGGGTCGTCGTTCGTCAGGCCGACTACGGCGATCAGGCGGCGCTCACTGCTGCACTGACGGGCGTAGAAAAACTGCTACTGGTCTCTTCCAGCGAAGTCGGACAGCGTGCCGCCCAGCATCGTAACGTGATTAATGCAGCCAAAGCGGCGGGCGTAAAGTTTATCGCCTATACCAGCCTGCTGCATGCGGATAAATCTCCGCTGGGTCTGCATGTTGAGCATGTTGAAACCGAAAACATGCTGGCCGATTCCGGCATCCCCTACGCCCTGTTGCGCAATGGCTGGTATACCGAAAACTACCTGGCCAGTGCCCCCGCAGCTCTGGCTCATGGCGTGTTTATTGGCGCTGCGGGAGAGGGTAAAATCGCCTCGGCAACCCGCGCAGATTATGCCGCTGCTGCCGCACGTGTTATCAGCACCGACGGCCATGCCGGAAAAGTCTACGAACTGGCCGGTGACAGCGCCTGGACACTCAGTGAACTGGCGGCTGAACTGAGCAAACAGAGCGGTAAACCGGTGGTCTATCAGAACATGAGCGAAGCCGAGTTTGCTGGCGCGCTGAAAGGCGTTGGCCTGCCGGATGTGTTCGCCAACCTGCTGGCTGATTCGGATATCGGTGCCTCGAAAGGGGGTTTATTCGATGACAGCCATACCCTGAGCAAACTGATTGGTCGCCCGACCACCCCGCTCGCGGAAAGCGTCAAAGGCATCCTGTAACTGTTACAGGCTGGTTAATTTTTGTAGCACGCCGCCGGGTCATCCTTAATAATGTGAGGATGGCCCGAGCGGAGACAAAAAGTGGAAGGCGTACCGGAACAATTCTTTGACGAGCGAGACAGCGCGCGTTTTCGTCACCTGGCACACCTGCCGGGCGTCGAGCTTTACCATGCGCATATTTCCCGTTACGCCTTTGAGCCCCACACCCACGAAGCCTTCGGTATCGGTGCAATCGAAGCGGGTGCCGAACGCTTTCGTTATCGCGGCACACAGTACGTAGCGCCTGCCAATTCCGTTGTCACCATGAACCCGGACGAGCTGCATACCGGCGAGGCGGAAACCGAGTATGGCTGGCGCTATCGCATGATCTATCTCGACCCCGCGTTGCTGGAAGAGGTGACCGGTATCCGTCACTGGTGGTTTAGCGATGCCACCCGTCACGATCCCCTGCGTACGGCCCACATCTGCCGCCTGATTCACGGCCTGTGGCACACCGACGATTCGCTGGCGCAAAAAGGGATGCTACTGGACCTGATCGATACCTTTACGCCACTGGCTCGCCACGCGCCGGTCAGTCAGGAAGGGACTCATCGTTTTGCACGGGTCCGCGACTATCTGCATGATAATTTCATGCACCCCCTGACGCTGGATGAGCTGGCACAGGTGGTCTCGTTAAGTCCGTACCATTTTCAGCGTCAGTTCAAAGCCCATTTTCACGTAACACCCCATCAAATGCTGATGGCGATCCGTCTGTGGCGGGCGAAAGATTTCCTGACCCACGGGATGCCCGCCGCCGAAGTCGCCGCCGCCACCGGGCTGACTGACCAGTCACACCTTACCCGCGCCTTTACGCGTCGTTACGGCATTACCCCCGTGCGCTACCAGAAGCAGGTCGCCCGGCGCTAATGCGCAATCTCATACAATATTCCGTTGTCCTCCCCTCCTACACTGTGACGGCAAACAGAAACGTCAGGTGGAAGTATGATTAGTGGTGTGTTGTATGCCCTGCTCGCGGGTATGTTGTGGGGACTTATTTTTGTCGGGCCGTTAATTGTGCCGGATTACCCGGCAGCCTTGCAGTCAACCGGCCGTTATCTGGCGTTAGGGATCATTGCCCTGCCGCTGGCCTGGCTGGGTCGTCAGCGTCTACGGCAGTTAACGCAGAAAGACTGGCTCACAGCGCTGGCGCTGACCATGATGGGCAATCTGATCTATTACGTCTGTCTTGCCAGCGCGATTCAGCGCACCGGAGCACCGGTTTCGACGATGATCATTGCTACCCTGCCCGTGGTTATCCCGATATGCGCGAACCTGCTCTATAGCCAGCGTGACGGCAAACGCGCCTGGAACAGCCTCGGCCCGGCGCTACTCTGTATTGCGGCAGGACTGGCCTGCGTCAATATTGCCGAGCTGCACGGCGGCCTGCCGGATTTCTCCTGGTGGCGCTATGGCTCCGGCATTGCCCTTGCGCTGGTTTCCGTCGCCTGCTGGGCGTGGTATGCGCTGCGTAACGCCCGCTGGCTGCGGGAAAACCCGGACAAGAACCCGATGATGTGGGCAACCGCGCAGGCGCTGGTGACGCTCCCGGTCTCTTTGCTCGGCTATGCGGCTGCCTGTCTCTGGCTGCACGTGCAACAGCCTGGTTTTGCACAACCTTTTGGTCCGCGCCCGGCAGTGTTTATCGGTTTGATGTTCACCATTGCGATACTCTGCTCCTGGGTTGGCGCTATGTGCTGGAATGTTGCCAGTCAGCGTTTACCGACGGTGATTGTCGGGCCGCTGATTGTTTTTGAAACCCTGGCGGGCCTGCTTTATACCTTCATGCTACGCCAGCAAACGCCGCCATGGCTCACCCTTTGTGGTATCACCCTGTTGGTCTGTGGCGTGGTCATGGCCGTACGCGCGAAGCCAGAAAAGCCTCTGGTTCAGCCAGTTTCAGACCACCGTTAATCGTGGTCTTGTTTACCTTGCCCCGAAAGGGGTATATCATCGAATTAAAGATGCATTTAAAATGCATGTTATAATTTCTGATGAGGTAAATGCTATGGCCTTCCGTGACCAACCCCTGGGTGAACTGGCGCTATCCATTCCACGTGCGTCAGCGCTGTTTCGTAAATACGATATGGATTACTGCTGCGGCGGTAAGCAGACGCTGGAGCGCGCCGCATCCCGCAAAGAACTGGATGTGGGTATCATCGAAGCCGAGCTGGCGAAACTGGCCGATCAGCCCATCGAGAAAGACTGGCGCGTCACTGCGCTTAGCGAAATCATCGATCACATCATCGTGCGTTATCACGACCGTCACCGTGAACAACTTCCGGAGCTTATTCTGCAGGCGACCAAAGTGGAGCGTGTTCATGCTGACAAACCCAACGTGCCAAAAGGCTTAACCAAATACCTGACCATGCTGCACGACGAGCTTTCCAGCCATATGATGAAAGAAGAGCGCATCCTGTTTCCGATGATTAAAGAGGGAATGGGCAGCCAGGCGATGGGCCCCATTAGCGTGATGGAAAGCGAACATGATGATGCAGGCGAGCTGCTGGAGGTGATCAAACACATTACCAATGGTGTGACACCGCCGCCGGAAGCCTGCACCACCTGGAAAGCGATGTATAACGGTATTAACGAACTGATTGATGACCTGATGGAACACATCAGTCTGGAAAACAACGTTCTGTTTCCGCGTGCCCTCGCAGGGAATTAATGTAAGGCGCCCGAGAGCGCCCTGTTCCATGGAAGTCACTTTAGAGCCGCCTGCGCGGCTCTTTTTTATATCTGCGCTTCATCTTTCCGATGCGGCACCTGAAGCGCCTTATCCGGGCGTAGCCCCGGCAAGGGTAAGCGCCACCGGGGATGCAGGAACTACGAATGCTTAACGCATACCTGCCAGACGTTTTTTACCCACAATCAGCCAGCCCGCACCCAGCACGATAAACCAGATTGGGGTGACAATCAGCGCCTGACGGGTGTCCTCTTCCAGCGTCAACAACACCAGTACGAACACAAAGAACGCCATGCATACCCAGCACATCACTTTGCCAAGCGGCATTTTGTAGATGGACGCTTCATGCAACTGCGGACGCTGTTTGCGATAGACGAGGTAAGAGCAGAGGATAATCGTCCAGACGAACATAAACAGGATGGCCGAGACGGTGGTAATCATAGTGAACGCCGCAATCGCGCTTGGGTTCACGTACAGCATCACCACACCACCCAGCAAGCAGATACAGGAGAAGGTCAGCCCTTTCGCCGGTACAGCACGTTTAGAGAGCTTACCGAACGCTTTCGGCGCAACGCCATCTTGCGCCAGACCGAACAGCATACGGCTGGTCGAGAACACGCCGCTGTTGGCGGAAGACGCGGCAGATGTCAGTACCACGAAGTTAATGATGCTCGCTGCGGCAGGAAGGCCCACCAGAACAAATAGCTCAACAAACGGGCTCTTATCCGGCACCACGGAACTCCATGGGGTAACGGACATGATCACAATCAGCGCAAACACATAGAACATAATGATGCGGATTGGGATGGAGTTGATGGCGCGCGGCAGCGATTTTTCCGGGTCTTTGGTTTCCGCCGCGGTAGTACCGACCAGCTCAATCCCCACAAAGGCAAAAACGGCAATCTGGAAACCGGCAAAGAAACCGCTGATGCCTTTCGGGAACCAGCCACCGTCGTTCCACAGATGCGCAATGGAGGCTTCAACCCCGGTCGGCGATTTGAAGCTTGTCAGCACCATCACCAGACCCACAACAATCAGCGCCACAATGGCGACGATTTTGATCATCGCAAACCAGAACTCCATCTCACCGAACATTTTTACGGTGGCGAGGTTGAGACTCAGCAGAACAACGACAATGGTCAGCGCCACCACCCAGTCGGATAGTCCGGGGAACCAGAACTGCGCGTAAGCGGTGATCGCCACCACATCGGCCATCCCGGTGACGACCCAACAGAACCAGTATGTCCAGCCGGTAAAATACCCTGCCCACGGTCCGAGCAGGTCGGCGGCGAAGTCGCTAAAAGATTTGTATTCAAGGTTCGACAGCAGCAACTCACCCATCGCACGCATGACGAAAAACAGCATGAAACCGATGATCATATAGACAAAAATGATCGATGGTCCTGCAAGGCTGATGGTTTTCCCGGAGCCCATAAACAGCCCGGTACCGATGGCGCCACCGATAGCAATAAGCTGAATATGACGGTTTGTGAGATTTCGCCGCAGCGATTGTTCAGTCGATGCCTCTTCGTTGGCCGCGACTTTTACCTGATCTACCATGTTTATATCCTGTCTGTGTTGTTGAGGCTCTTCTGGCCTTTAAATGCATACTTCGCCCTTTCGCGGACGCAACGATATTAGGTAAGAATTGGTAGGATGAATACTCTGAATTAAAAGAGATGTTAAATATTTGTTTAAAGTGAGCAGCATATCACTCAAATTAGGGGATGGAGTTCACAAAAATACACTGCAATTCGCGCATGGCAAGATAAAGTATCGAAACTAATTCATTTAATGAATAATTAACGCATATCGACGTCCTCTCCCCCTTAAGAGGAGAGGAAAACATCGGGAAGATTACAGGATTTCCAGTAATTCCACTTCAAATACCAGGGTGCTGAATGGCGGGATGGATGCGCCAGCGCCACGCTCGCCGTAGGCCAGCTCGTGCGGAATCGTCAGTTCCCATTTGGAGCCAACCGGCATCAGAGTCAGCGCTTCGATCCAGCCGCCAATCACGCCGTTTACCGGGAATTCAGCCGGTTCGCCACGGGCGACGGAACTGTCGAACACGGTACCGTCGATCAGTTTACCGGTGTAGTGAACGCGGACACGGTCAGTACGTGCCGGGATAGCGCCTTCGCCCTGGGTGATCACGCGGAACTGCAGACCAGATTCAGTGCTGTTCACACCTTCTTTCTCGCGGTTTTCGTCCAGGTATTTCACGCCTTCTGCCGCCATCTCTTCAAAGCGCGCACGACGTACTGCATCAGCACGTTCGTGGATTTCACGCAGCGCACGATGAACAACATCCACCGGCACTGCCGGTTGTTTACCTGCCAGCGCGTCAGCAATACCTGCGACCAGCGCTTCCGGCAACAGCCCCTGTAAGCCGGAGTCGCTAAGCTGCTGTCCTACCTGCAAACCAATGCCATAGCTGGCCTGCGCTTCGATCGTGTCAAACGTTGGGGTTGTCATGGGTTTTCCTTTCATCACTTTTTAAGGTAGCGCGCAGCATAGCAGCCACGCTGCAGCGGGTAAAACTTTGTCGTAGTAAAGATGACAAATCGCAGAGAAACAGAAACAATACTCCCGGTAAGATAATTCTCATTATGATGTCACGAGACAATGCATTACACAGCCAATCAGGTAGTTAGCCATCTATACTCAACGAGACAGGATAAATGATGACGCGGAGCAGGAGGAAAGCCATGCCCGGGCGATTTGAACTGAAACCTACCCTGGCGAAAATCTGGCACGCCCCGGATCATTTTCGCATTCTGGATCCGCTTCCGCCGATGCACCGTCGAGGGCTGATCCTCGCGTTTTTGTTGGTGGTTATTGGTTTCCTGCTGCCCACCCCGAAAGAGACGGTGACGCCACCCACCTCTGTCGGACGAGAAGCACAATTGAATATTCAGTCGCAATCACAGCCGCAGACACAATCGCAGCCTTCTCAACCGCTTGTAACCTCTCCTCCGGTACAAAACCAGCAACCCGCTCCTGTCCTTAACGAGGAGCCGCAGGCCGTGCAGGAGCCGATACAACAGGAACGTCCGGTCGCCGAACACTCTGCCCCTTCAGCCTCTTCCGCTGGCGGTATTGAGCAGCAGTGGCGCACCTACCGTGTCGAACAGGGCAAAACGCTGGCCCAGGTCTTCCGCGACCACAATTTACCGCCAACCGATGTCTATGCCATGGCAAAAGTCGAAGGCGAAGGTAAACCGCTCAGTACTCTGCAAAGCGGCCAGATGGTGAAAATTCGTCAGAACGCGAATGGGGTCGTCACCGGGTTAACCATCGAAAATGGCAGCGGCCAGTCTGTTTTGTTTGTCCGCCAGCAGGACGGCAGCTTTATTCGGGCGCGGTAAGCTCCACAGGCCGGATGAGCGTCAATGTCATCCGGCTTTTGGCGTTAATCGCTTTTCCTGGCGACCTTGTTTACCCACCAGATGCCCGAGCACACCAGCGCCAGCGCAACAGCGTATTTTAGTTCGAGAATATTCTCGCCCAGAAAAATGGCCGACAGTAACGCACCTGAGACCGGGATTAAGAAGTTAAACGGCGCAATCATCCCCACCCGATTGTACTTGAGTAGAATGCTCCACAGCGCAAACGCAACCGAGGAGAGCAGCGTCAGGTAGCCGAGAATCGCCACCGAGGAAGGGCCATGCACGGTAAGCTCGCCGCCAAAAACATACCCGCCGACCGCGAGCACTACGCCGCCAAACCCCAGTTGATAACCCGTCATCACCATCGGATCGATCGTTTGCGAAATGCGTTTGCCGTACAGTGTTGATGCAGACAGAATAAACGCCGCCAGGATCACAAAGCCGTCGCCCATCAGGCTAAAACTAAAATCCATCAGGCCACTGTTCAGATTTACCACCATCACGCCAACAAATCCCATCACGCAGCCAAGGGTTTTGTTATAGCTCAGCTTGTCATTCTGGTAGATAAAGTGGGCCAGCAGCACGCTAAAGAAGGTCCCCGTCGCATTCATAATTGAACCTTTCACCCCAGTGGTGAAGGCCAGACCAATATAAAAGAAGACGTACTGGAGTGAGGTTTGCGTGGCCCCTAGCAGCGCCAGTTGACCAAACTGCCGGGAAGAGAGCCGGGCCAGCGGACGACGCTGCGCCAGCGCAAGCAGTAATAACAGTAACCCTGCGAAGAAAAAGCGATACCCCGCAAAGACGATTTTTGAGGGAATATCATCCACGGCAATCTGGAAAATCTCATACCCGCTTTTAATCGCCGGGTAGGCGCTTCCCCATAATAAACAGCAGAATGCCGCGCCCGCATACGCTGCATTTTTTCGCGCAAAAAGCGGAACCTGGTGTATCGTTTCCATACATTCACCAATTTAAAATAACGTTTTATTTTTAATTATTGCGGAATAGCCAGGAAATGGAAACAGATATGCGAAAACAGAGATCAGGTTGTGAGCTCGAAGGGATAAAAAGGAAAAAACGGGGGGATAAAAAGCAAAACGCCGGCACAAGGCCGGCGTTTTTACGCAACGTCAGAAGCTAATTACTCAGCAACAACGTTAACGATCAGTTTAGCGAATACTTCGCTGTGAACCTGGAAGTCCACTTCGTGCTCACCAGTGGTACGCAGAACGCCGTTCGGCAGACGAACTTCGCTCTTAGCCACGTCAACGCCAGCTGCAGTTACAGCGTCAGCGATGTCGCGAGTACCGATGGAACCGAACAGTTTACCTTCGTCGCCAGATTTGGAAGCGATGGTTACAGTGCCCAGTGCGTTGATTGCTTCAGCGCGAGCGTTAGCAGCCGCCAGAACGTCAGCCAGTTTGGCTTCCAGTTCAGCGCGACGAGCTTCGAAAAACTCAACGTTTTTCTTGGTAGCCGGAACAGCTTTACCCTGTGGAACCAGGAAGTTACGAGCGTAACCCGCTTTAACGTTTACCTGATCACCCAGGCTGCCCAGGTTTGCTACTTTATCAAGCAGAATAACTTGCATTACCTTATCCTCTTAAAGTCGTATTAATGGACCGTGCCCGATTACTGATGACGATCAGTGTACGGCAGCAGAGACAGGTAGCGAGCGCGTTTGATAGCGCGAGCCAGCTGACGCTGGTATTTTGCACGAGTACCGGTGATACGGCTTGGGACAATCTTACCGCTTTCGGTGATGTAGTTTTTCAGCGTAGCGATATCTTTATAGTCGATCTCTTGAACGCCTTCCGCGGTGAAACGGCAGAACTTGCGACGACGGAAATAACGTGCCATATGGCTAGTCTCCAGAATCTATCAATTCAATCTGCTCGGCATGCAGAACCATTTTGGTCAGGCCGTTCTTTGCCTTGTGGCAAGAGATGAACCCCTGAACGATTACTGCACTACCGACCGTTATACTGTGAGTAATGGCCTGGTTTTCGTGTCCGCTTATAATAACGGGCATTTGGCACCACGCCTGCCGGTGAAACCCGGCTTCCTCCTGCACAGAACGGTGCTCAAGCACGAACTGGCAGTGAGGAATTCCTGATGGACTGACCTTTCGAAGGGGGGTCCTGCACACGGTGCCGGACAACACCAGACGGTTGGTCATCAGAAATTACTCTTCAGAATCCCCAGCATCTGCATCATCTGCGGTTTCGTTTGCGAAATCATCGCGACGCTCACGGCGCTCGTCTTTCGCTTTAACCATCGGAGATGCTTCGGTAACAGCGTGTTTAGTACGCATAACCATGCTGCGGATAACGGCATCGTTGAAGCGGAAGTTTGTTTCCAGCTCATCGATAACTTCCTGCGGCGCTTCAACGTTCATCAGAACGTAGTGAGCTTTATGCAGTTTGTTGATCGGGTAAGCCAGCTGACGGCGGCCCCAGTCTTCCAGACGGTGGATCGTACCTTCTGCTGCAGTGATTGCACCAGTGTAACGTTCGATCATGCCCGGAACCTGTTCGCTCTGGTCAGGATGGACCATAAAAACGATTTCGTAATGACGCATCGAATTGCTCCTTACGGATTATTCAGCCTCCTGTCTGGGTCAGCCGCGGCCCGGGGAGGCAAGGAACGTGATTAAAGGGCGGCTGAAAAATTGACGCGTCATAATACTTATCTCGCCTGCCAAACTCAAGCTGATTGCACAAATAATTCGCACTAAGCGCAAAGCCGCTTCACAGCGTGCGATTAAAATTAAACAAAACGGATTACGGCAAATTTTTGAACGACAGCATCAGAAATGGTCGCGATACGTTTTGGTGAGAAAGCGTAAACTTTAAACATACCCAATGACACGGGAGGAAAGATGTTCTGGTAGTCACACGACGTAAGCAGTAATGGGGCACAATATTATGAAAAACATCGCAATTTTACTCACAGCGCTACTCCTTAGCGCCAATGCGGCAGCAGCCATCAAAATCGACGGGCGGCAGGCCAAAAACATGGATGATGTGCAGAGCTTAGGCGTTATTTACATTAACCATAACATCGCCACTGAAAGCGAAGCGGATCAAGCACTCAAAGTCGAAACCGACGCGAAGGGTGCGAAATATTATCACCCGGTCTTACTTCGGGAACCGGGCAGCAATGGCCTGATTCATGCCAGCGCTGACATTTACCGCTAGTACACACAAACAAAATTACCCTTGCCATTATTACCTTGCCCTCTCCCACGAGGGCTTTTTTTGCTCATCATCAAAGGATAATTATTTGTGCTGTATGCTTATTAAAACCACAGGTCGCTGATGTAATACCCTCTTAAGAAACGGATCATCAGGAGTGATATCGTGTTTGTACGTTTTGCAATCCTGAGTCGTATCCCGAAAGGTGTTTGGGTTCTCGGCGGCGTAAGCCTGTTAATGGATGTCTCGTCCGAGATGATCCACAGCCTGTTACCTCTCTTTATGGCGACCACGTTAGGTGCCAGCGTCATTATCATTGGTCTGATCGAAGGGTTTGCGGAAGCAACCGTGCTTATCATTAAAGTGTTTTCTGGTGTGCTCAGCGACTATCTGGGTAAACGAAAAGGGCTGGCCCTGTTGGGCTATGGTATGGGAGCATTCAGTAAGCCGCTGTTTGCTTTAGCCGCCTCCTCTGGCCTCGTATTCGGCGCGCGGATGATTGACCGCGTTGGCAAAGGGATCCGTGGGGCGCCTCGCGACGCGCTGGTTGCCGATGTCACGCCCCCCGACATTCGCGGTGCCGCATTCGGCCTGCGCCAGTCGCTGGATACCGCCGGGGCTTTCCTTGGTCCTCTACTGGCCGTGGGACTGATGTTTCTGTGGAGCAACGATTTCCAGTCCATCTTTTGGGTGGCAGTGATCCCTGGCGCACTGGCCATCGCGCTGCTCTATTTCGGGCTTGATGAACCTAAAACGCCGGTTACCGACAAGCGCACCAACCCGCTTACCCGTGAGAACCTGACAAAGCTCAGTAGCGCTTACTGGTGGGTCGTTGGACTGGGCAGCCTCTTTACCCTCGCCCGTTTTAGCGAAGCCTTCCTGGTTCTGCGTGCACAGCAGATGGAGATTCCACTGTTTGCCATTCCGCTGGTAATGGTCGCGATGAACCTGGTGTACGGTCTGACAGCTTACCCTTTTGGTAAACTTTCCGACGGCATGAGCCACAGTAAAATGCTGCAGGCGGGTCTGCTGGTATTGATTGCCGCCGATCTGGTACTGGCGTTAAGTCACCACTGGAGTGCGCTGCTTCTCGGCGTTGGCCTGTGGGGTATACATATGGGAATGACTCAGGGTTTGCTGGCGGCAATGATCGCCCATACCGCGCCTGCAGAACTACGCGGCACCGCTTTCGGCATGTTTAACCTGATGAGCGGTATCGCTCTACTGCTGGCCAGCGCCGGCGCCGGTATTTTGTGGGAAACCCTGGGCGCGGCCTCAACATTTTATGCCGGTGCCGTGATCTGCGTGATTACGCTAGCCGGGATGCACTGCATACCCTCAGCCTATCGTCAGGCATAAAAAGGCCCCGGAATCAGACCAGTAACATCCCGAAGGCGTATACATTCCGGAGCATAATTAATGTGCGATCCCAGCAGTGCTTCACCTGGCCGGGCGATGACCTACTGACCATAATAGGCATTCGGCCCGTGTTTACGCATAAAGTGCTTGTTCATCAGATAATTATCAATCGGTTTTAACGCCGGATTGATACCACATGCGATCCAGGCCATCCGGGCAACCTCTTCCATGACGACCGCATTATGAACAGCGTCCGCAGCATCCTTTCCCCATGCAAACGGACCGTGCTGGTAAACCACCATTCCCGGCGTATGCAGTGGATTACTTTTACCCAGCGTCTCGACGATCACTTTTCCGGTGTTGAGTTCATATTCTTCCCGAACCTCTTCTTCAGAAAGTGCCCGGGTGCAGGGAATATCGCCAAAGAAATAATCTGCATGCGTGGTGCCAAGCGCCGGAATGGCCAGCCCCGCCTGCGCCCAGGCCGTGGCATGCGTGGAATGGGTATGTACAACACCGCCAAGCTGCGGATAGCGCCGGTATAATTCAAGGTGTGTTGCGGTATCGGAAGACGGGCGCCACTGCCCTTCCACCCTGTTACCCTGAACATCCACCACAACCATGTCATCTGGCTTCATGTGCTCATAGGCAATACCGCTGGGCTTAATCACCACCAGCCCACGTTCACGGTCAATAGCGCTGACATTTCCCCAGGTAAAGGTTACTAACCCATAGCGTGGCAGATCCATATTGGCGTCAAATACCTGCTGTTTAAGCTTTTGCATTATGCCGCCTCCACTAAACCTGCATTTGCCATTCGCGCCTTCACCCAGTCACGCGCTTTTAGCACTTCTGCCGCAGGATCGTCTGCCGTTTCACTCCACATCTCGATCAAATAGGGACCACAGTAGCCGCTCTCTTTGAGCGTGGAGAAACAACGTTCAAAATCCACTACGCCAGTGCCAAAGGGGACATTTTTGAAAACGCCAGGGCGCGTATCTTTGACATGAACCGCAACGATATGGCCGACGCCTGCCAATAGCTCCATCTGCACGTCGTTATCCCAGGCAGAAAGGTTGCCTATATCCGGATAGAGCTGAAACCACGGGTTATTAAGGTAGTGTGCGTACCCCAGCGCTTTGCTGATCGAGTTCATCAGCGGGTAATCCATAATTTCCATCGCCAGGGTTACCTGCGCGCGGCTGGCCATTTCAACACTTTCTTTGAGCCCGTCACGAAAACGGCGGCGCGTTTCATCATTTGCCTGCTGGTAATAAACATCATAACCAGCAAGTTGAATCACGCGGATACCGGTATCCTGCGCAAACCGGATAGCCTTGCGCATGATCTCCAGACCCTGGTTGCGTACCGCGTCATCTTCGCAGCCCAGCGGAAAACGCCGATGCGCACTCAGACACATAGAGGGAACGCGAACACCCGTTTCGGCTATCGCAGCCACCAACGCCAGGCGCTGCTCAGGGTGCCAGTCGAGGCGGGCAAGACGCGCATCGGTTTCATCAACCGACATTTCGACAAAATCGAAACCCAGCGTTTTCGCCAGTCGCAGCCGTTCCAGCCAGCACTCCCCCGCAGGGAGTGCTTTTTCGTAGATACCCAGCGGGATCTGTTTCGACAACATGCCCGCTCCTTAGCCCCATAGTTGAGCAATCGAGCGCTTAAACTGACGCGCCGCTTCAACCGGATCAGCGGCGTCGCGGATACTGCGCCCGGCAATAAAGACGTGAATGGGAATGCCCTTGAACAGCGGCAGATCCTCCAGCGCCAGCCCGCCGGTCACCGTCACCTTAAAGCCCATTTCGGCCAGCTTTGTCACCGCATTGATATCCGCATCACCCCAGGCGACACCTGCCGCCTGCGCATCACGGCTGCGGTGATAGACAACTTGTTGAATGCCTGCATCTCGCCACTGCTGCGCCTGTTGCCACGTCCAGTAGCCGGTCAGTTCAATCTGAACGTCGCCGTTAAACTCTTTCGCCACATCCAGTGCGCCTTTGGCCGTGTTGATATCAGCGCAACAGATCACGGTCACCCAGTCAGCATTGGCTTCAAAGCACATCCTTGAAAGGATTTTCCCGGCGTCGGCAATTTTGGCGTCGGCCAGTACAATTTTGTGAGGATACAGTGCCTTGAGATCGCGAACAGCACGAACGCCCTCGCCAACGCATAAAATGGTGCCTACCTCAATAATATCCACCTCTTCGGCAATTAAGCGGGTGGTCTCATAAGCATGTGACAGCGTCTGGTTATCCAGGGCCACCTGTAACATCGGTAAATCAGACATGTTTTTGCTCCTTATACAGACGCCGCCGTGGCGCTATCAATTAAATCCAGTACCTGTTGCGCCGTGCGACAGGCGCGTAAACGGTCAAAATTCGTTTCATCTTCAAACAGGTTGACGATTTGCATGATGCCGTCTTCCTGATGCGTACGTGCATCCACTGCCGCCAGAGTGATGAGAATGTCGACCGGATCGTTGTCTTCGTGATTAAAAGCCAGCGGTGTTTTTAGGGTCACCAGTGCAAAGCCATTTTTCTTCACCCCTTCTTCCGGGCGGCCATGAGGCATGGCAAGCCCCGGGGCAATCACGAAGTACGGTCCGAACCTTTCAACGCCATCCAGAATGGCCTGGTAGTAACGCGGTTCAACAACCTCAGCCTCTACCAGAAGATCCACGCCAAGCTTCACTGCCTCCTGCCACGTTCTGGCCTCTGCCTGTAAGCGAATCGAATTGTTCTCCGCCAGAGAGTCACGTAATTTCATAGTGAGTCCTTATTTCACATCCTGTGCAAAATGAGCGTTGATGACTTCCATCAGCTTCGGACCAAAATCAGCGGCAGAGAGCATATTGCGTACCCCAACCACGTACTTATTACCGGAGACCTCGATTTCGCTGGCAACATGGGTAGAGGCAATGATGATGTCCGCCCCGCTCAGCTCGCTTTTGTATTCCCCCACTGCGCAGCTGTTCACCGTATGGTCGACCTTTTGTTGCGTCAAAAACTGGTCAACTTTCATTTTCATGATCATGGAACTGCCTTGCCCACAACCACACACAGCCAGAATACGTACGGTCATAATCAAACTCCTTTTTAAACAGAGTGTTCTGTCAGTTGTTTTTCCGCGTCTTCCTCAGCACGCAGAGCGCGACCGGCGAAGAACATGTAAGCCAGGGCAATCAAAATCATCGCGGCCATAAACACGATCCCTACGGAGGCAAAGCCTTGCATCATCGGCGGTGCCAGGATGGACCAGTCAGCCATCCCCATCCACGCACTCATCCCCGTCAGTTTTACCGCCCACACACAGCCAAAGATTTCGATCATCCCCATCACCAGGCAAATCTTGATGGCGGCACGCCAGCCACCGAAGTGGTTGGCAAAGACGCCAATAGTGGCATTAGAGAAGAACATCGGGATGAAGCCAGGAATAATGAGAATGGAGGAACCGCAGGCAATCAGGATGCCGACCGCAATCAACTGGCCGATTGTCCCCCACATAAAGCCCCAGACCACCGCGTTCGGTGCGAAGCTATAAATCGCCGCGCAGTCAATCGCCAGCACAGCACCCGGAATCAAGCGCTGAGAAATACCGTTGAAAGCTTCGGAAAGCTCAGCGACAAACATACGTACGCCCTGGACGATAATGAAAATCGCTACCGCAAACTGAAAGCCGGTTTGCAGGATATAAACCGTCCAGTGGGTTTTCCCCGCCATCGCCTGAACAGTATTGAGGCCAAAGGAAAGCAGAATCGCGCCGAAGAAAACCGTCATGACAATGGCGGTAGAGACAATGTTGTCATGGAAGATATTCAGCCAGCCCGGCAGTTTCAGATCTTCAACGCTCTCCTCTTTTTTCCCAAGATAAGGGGCGATTTTGTAAGCAATCCAGGAGGCAAACTGCTGTTGATGACCGATAGAAAATCCACAGTTATCCGTCACTTCCTGCGTGGGTTTGTACATCATATTGGAGGTAATGCCCCAATAGAGTGAAACCAGCACGGCAGCACAGATAATGGTGGTCCACATGGAGTAACCGAGAATAAAGAAGAACACTGCAATCAGACCAGCCTGCTGGAACATGATGTGACCGGTTAGCATGATGGTGCGAATCCCGGTAATACGTCGCAGCAGTACGTAGCCAATATTAAGCGCCAATGCCAGCAATACGGCGTAACCCACCCAACTGTATGCATCGCCCATACGTTCGATGGTCGCCATCATTGACGCATAGGTGTCAGAAATCGCGCCGTTGATGCCGTACACTTCCGACATTTTGGCGACCACCGGTTTAAACGTACTGGTCAGAATCCCCGACCCCGCCTGCAGCAGCATAAAGCCGATGATCGTTTTGATCGTGCCTTTAACAATAACGCTGACACTTTTTCTCAACAGGATATAGCCAATACAGGTCACGATCCCCAGCAGTAACGGGGCATTGGTCATCACCTGATTAAAAAAGACGGTGAAGACGTTGTAGAGAATCTCCATAACTTGCTCCAGTAAGAAAGTGGCTGCATCTGCGCAATGCAGCACAAGGTGAAAACACTCTATCAATCATAAATAATCACAAAAAGATTGTTTTTGATTAATTGTGATGCATCACGCAATTTATTTCCCCATTCTCACTGTGCGTACATATCCAGTACCAGAACCTTTAAAATAGTTTATTTAATTCAATTAATTAATAGAAACCACATAAAAATCAGCATGAAAAAACCGCCGTAGAAGCACAATTTTGATGCGAGATAACACATCAAACCCTGTTGCCATCATGATGAAACTGTGAAAATATAAATCACAAGTTATCACATTATGATTTATTTTGATTTAAAGGTGAGGAGCGACACGATGAGTAAGATTGAAACCATTACCCGGGAATCATGGATTCTGAACACGTTTCCTGAATGGGGAAGCTGGCTTAATGAGGAAATTGAGCAGGAACATGTCGCTCCCGGCACCTTTGCTATGTGGTGGCTGGGGTGTACCGGTATCTGGCTGAAATCAGAAGGGCATACCAATGTGTGTGTCGATTTCTGGTGCGGTACGGGCAAGCAGAGTCATGGTAACCCGTTGATGAAAAAAGGCCATCAGATGCAGCGCATGGCCGGTGTCGAAAAATTGCAGCCGAACCTGCGCACCACGCCGTTTGTGTTGGACCCGTTCGCTATCCGTCAGGTCGATGCCATCCTCGCCACCCACGATCACAACGATCATATTGATGTCAACGTCGCTGCTGCCGTCATGAAGAACTGTGCCGATGATGTCCCCTTCATCGGCCCACAAACCTGTGTCGATTTATGGATTGGCTGGGGCGTACCGAAATCGCGCTGTATCGTCGTCAAACCGGGTGATATTGTTCGCGTCAAAGATATTGAAATTCATGCGCTTGATGCATTCGATCGCACCGCATTAATTACCCTCCCGGCAGAGCAAAAAGCAGCGGGCATACTGCCTGACGGCATGGATCAGCGAGCAGTGAACTATCTCTTTAAAACACCCGGCGGTACGCTGTACCACAGCGGCGACTCGCACTATTCCAACTACTATGCGAAGCATGGCAACGAGCATCAGATCGATGTGGCATTGGGCTCTTACGGCGAAAACCCGCGCGGCATTACCGACAAAATGACCAGCGCCGACATACTGCGTATGGCTGAAGCGCTGAATGCAAAAGTCGTGATCCCTTTCCACCACGATATCTGGTCAAATTTTCAGGCCGATCCACAAGAGATTCGTGTTCTGTGGAATATGAAAAAAGATCGCTTACAGTATGGCTTTAAGCCTTATATCTGGCAGGTGGGCGGGAAATTTACCTGGCCTGCGGATAAAGACAATTTTGAATATCACTACCCCCGTGGTTTTGATGACTGCTTCTCTATCGAGCCCGACTTACCGTTTAAGTCTTTCCTCTAAAAACCGGAGCGGGTACCTGTGTGTACCCGCTTTTTATCATCAGTATCGTGCACTTATCTTTAGTAATTTCAGGCTATTTCAAATATCATCTTTTCACATCATTAATCATCGGAATAGCTCATGACGGAAGCGCAACGACATCAAATACTGCTGGATCAACTGGCGCAGACGGGCTTTATTACAGTTGAAGAAGTGATCGCCAGCCTGGGTGTTTCTCCTGCAACCGCACGCCGCGATATCAATAAACTGGACGAGAGTGGCAAACTTAAGAAAGTGCGTAACGGTGCCGAGGCCATCAGCCAGCAACGTCCACGCTGGTCGCCGATGAATATCCATGAAGCACTCCACCACGATGAAAAAGTGCGTATCGCCAGGGCTGCATCGCAACTGGTTAGCGCCGGTGAAAGCGTAGTGATCAACTGTGGATCAACCGCCTTCCTGTTGGGCCGCGAAATCTGCGGTAAACCGGTACAAATCATCACTAACTATCTACCGCTCGCCAACTACCTTATCGAACAAGAACACGAAAGCGTGGTCATTATGGGCGGTCAGTACAATAAGACGCAGTCCATCACACTGAGCCCGCAAAGCAGTGAAAATAGCCTCTATGCTGGTCACTGGATGTTTACCAGTGGCAAAGGGCTGACGGCAGAAGGTCTCTATAAAACCGACATGCTGACGGCGATGGCCGAACAGAAAATGCTGAACATGGTGGGAAAACTGGTCGTTCTGGTGGATAGCAGCAAAGTCGGTGAGCGTGCGGGTATGTTGTTCAGCAACGCCGATCAAATTGATTTGGTGATTACCGGCAAACAGGCCAACCCCGAAATCCTCAAAAAACTTGAGGATCAGGGGGTTAAAGTGATGCGCGTGTAGGTAGATGTGTCATTACAGATGTTCAGTGAAGAAGCGGACGGTGGCCGTCAGGGCGGTAGGTGTTATGCGATGTTTTACGCCGGCTTCCCACAGGCAGGTTAGCTGCCCGTCCAGGTGAGCAGACGTCAGTGCCTGTTGCAGGCGTAATGTTTCCGTTGCGGGTACCACATCATCCTCCTCTCCATGCCAGAGAAAAAGCGGACGGCTGGCAAGCTGTGCTAATTGCCCGCTGACATCCCATTTTGCTAACGGCGCGACAATCTCACCGAAGGCCGCCTGCTGTTCCGGCGTGGTCACCTCCAGCGGCGGAAAAAGTGTACTCGCCAGGGTGGAAAAATAGCCGGACCCCATCAGGCAGGCAACGCTCCTGACCTCCGGGAACTGCGTCATAATACCGAGCGCCGTCATGCCACCCATGGATGCACCTCCCACACCGAGCCGGTGATTGTCAATCAAGCCCTGCTGATACAGCGCCGCTTTCAGTGCCGCAAACTCCGCAAAATTTCCCTGCAAGATTTGCCAGAAACGCTGTAGCCGCCGACTTTCATCGCCGTCAAACCGGGCGCCATGTTCCGGAGCATCAGGCATGACGACCCGGAACCCGGCCTGAGCCAGCGCCACGGCAAAATAGCTATATACCAGTTTGGACGAGGTAAATCCGTGGTAAAAAATAATACAGGGTAATGGCTGTTCCCCCATGCCCGCAGGAAACGCGTGCAAGGTTTCAATCCCGGCAAAATGCCGTACGTCGAGTTCAATCATTGGCCTCTCCTTGATCTATAGTGCTGGTATGCCATCACATCTTCGATGCTGCAAGTCTGCGTTTGCCTATTCAGTGTTACCCTTTAGATAAAGATGCTGCGCCGATCGCATTTTCATTCGAAACTTATGTTGGCAATAGCAAAATTGGGAACATTCCCCTCTTGCGTATTTATTATGGAACTACACTATGGCTATCAGGAGACATGAAAACATGACGCGCTGGTTTCTCGCCCTTGTTGTGGCGCTGTTTTTGAGTGGATGTAGTGTGCTGAAAGGTAAGCCACAGCCCGCTCCGCCCGTCAGCGATCATCCGCAGGAGATAAGTCGTAATCAGACGCAAAACCTGCAGGAAATGGGAGCATTTAGCGTATCCGTGCTGGGTTCGCCTATGGACGTTGAAGATGAAATAAAAGCCAGAGCGACCGCTGAAAAAGCAGATTACTACGTCATCATAATGATGGATGACACGGTAATTCCAGGTCGCTGGTACGCACGGGCGATGTTGTATCGTCATTAAGCGTCTGGGTTTAAGGAAGATTTACACTGCTTTGCGTCCTTTTATGTTTGCCTGTGCACAATGGAATGTATGGAATTTTTGCGCGAAGGAGTGCCCTGGAAAAAGTCGGGGTAACGTGGAATGGAGCTGATATGAAACGATCTCTTGCCTTAAACTCACTGTTGCTTTCTACAGGTTTAGCCAGCATAACAGCGCAGCCAGCAGAGTTCGCGAGCGCTGACTGCGTCACCGGGCTCAATGAAATTGGCCTGATTTCTGTCAACAATGTTTCCGGAAGTCCACAAGATGTGGAACGTGTCATCGCGTTGAAAGCCGACGAACAAGGCGCATCCTGGTATCGCATTATTCAGATGCAGGAAGAACAACGGGCAGATAACTGGCGAGTTCAGGCCATACTTTATGCCTGACAGGTCCCCCCTCCGAAAAGCCACTTTTAAAAAGTGGCTTTTTTGTTTATGTCATTTTTAACAATGATTTACCATAGAGATACAATTTTGCAATATTTTGTTACACTGACACATTAAATGTTATCGAATTATTGCCGTTGAAGGTGCTGACACTCTTTTCAGCGGATATTTTATGAGCACCTTTTTTAGTCGCATTGGACTCGGCACTAAACTTTCTCTTTTGACGGGTACAAGCGTAGCCGTGCTTTTCCTGGTTTTTACCTTTCTGTTAAGCAATAAAGCCAGTCAACAACTGGAAACGCTGGCGGTGGAAGATCTCCATAATCAGTCCACGGGCGTCCAAGATATGGTAGAAATGTTTAACAGTAGCCTGAGCGAAGAGGTTGAAAGCTATACCCGCCTGTTCAATAGTTTTTTGCCTCAGCCTGTTACCCTGGATCAGTCGCAGCGCCGTGACATTAACGGTATCAGCGTTCCCTTGCTGAAAGGGGGCGACAGCGATCTTCATGAAAACAACACCCTTGTTGATGACTTTCTTACCCGCACAGGGGCTATCGCCACACTGTTTGTGCGCAGCGGCGATGACTTTGTGCGCGTTGCCACCTCATTACGTAAAGAGAATGGCGATCGTGCAATAGGCACAAAACTGGACAAAGCCAGCCCGGCTTTTGCACCGGCGTTGAAAGGCGAAACGTACCGTGGGCTGGCCTTATTATTCGGTAAGCGCTACATCACGCAATACCAGCCGGTAAAAGACAGTAGCGGCAACACAATAGCCATTTTATTTGTCGGCGTGGACATCACCCACTCATGGGAGATCATGCGCAGTAAGATCCTCGGGCGCCAGCTTGGTGATAGCGGTCATTTTTACGTACTGGATCGTAATAATGGCAAGAACTACGGTAACTATCTGTTCCACCCCAGCGAGGAGGGTAAACGTCCACAATGGGATGAACGCGATCTGAATACCGTTCTGCAAGAGATTGCCGGTACGCTGGAACAGCAGCGCCCCGATGGTCATCGACAAATGCTCTCCTGGATAACCGTGCCCGGCTGGAACTGGACGGTGGTGGGCGAAGTCGATAAAGCGGTATTACTTAATGATGTCAATACGTTACGCAACCAGTTCCTGATTGCCGGGCTGGCGCTCTCTCTGCTGTTTGCCGCACTGTTTGTGGTGATTGTTCGCCGCTGGTTGACCCGCCCCCTGCGTGATGCCATCGGCCTGGCCAGCCGTTACGCGTCGGGCGACCTGCGGGATAGTCTGGATATCAAACGTCAGGACGAAGTGGGGCAACTCATTGAGGCCATCAACGGGATCGGCAATGGTTTGCATACCATTGTTTTACAAGTCCGTGAATCTGCCGGCGATATTCACCACGGTACCAATGCGCTTGCCGCCGACAGCAGTGAAATCAGCGAGCAAATTAACAAGCAGGCCAGCAGCGTCGAGGAGACATCAGCCAGCATGGAGCAACTTGCCGCGACGCTCCAGCAGAATGCCGCCAGTATGGAAGAGATGCAGTCGCTGGTGAATGAAACCGCCGTGGAAGTACAAAAGGGTGGGATCACCGTCGAAGAAGCGGTGGCGACCATGGACGCGATTCGTACTGCCTCCCAGCGGATTGCCGACATCACTCATGTGATTGAATCAATAGCCTTTCAGACCAATATCCTGGCGCTTAACGCCGCGGTTGAAGCCGCTCGCGCCGGGGAACATGGTAAAGGATTTGCCGTCGTAGCCCAGGAAGTACGGGCGCTGGCAGCGCGCAGCGCCAATGCGGTAAAAGAGATCGATGAGCTGACCAGCGATACACTCAAAAAAGTCCGTGAGGGCCATACTTTATCCAACAATACCCGACAGGCGATGGAGTCTATTACTGCGCATATGAACCACATTAACCAGTTGGTTAATGAGATTAACAACGCCTCTCATGAGCAGTCGGCTGGCATTAACCAGGTCAATATCGCCATGGCGCATATTGGCGAAGCCACGCATATTAACGCAGAACGGGTTACGCGCAGTGAGCAAACCGCTGGCACACTGCGCGAAAAAGGGGCGCATTTGACGGAAGTGGTCCGCCTTTTTAGCCTGAAAACGGACTAACCGACACCGCCAGTGGCACGCAGCAGCAGGTCATTTTGTACCTGCTCCGTCAGAACCGACGCGCCGCGTATATCCAGCATCATCCGGCACCAGGCTTGCGCTATCGACGGGGAAGCGAACTGCAACATTTGTGCCCCCGTCGCTAACAAATACAGCTGTTGGGTAATTTCCCGCCCTTGCGCTTCCAGAGGCTTACGCAACTGTTGCTGTAACTGGCGCCATGCGCGATCAAAATGCCTGTCCTGGCCTTTGACTGCGCCAAACACATCGTGCAACAACTCATTGATCCCCTGCTGTTTGGCCAGTACGCGTAACACATCAAGGCACATAATATTGCCCGAGCCCTCCCAGATACTGTTTACCGGCATTTCCCGGTATAGCCGGGGAAGTTCGCTCTCTTCGCAATAGCCAATACCGCCCAGGACCTCCATGGCTTCGGCAACAAATGGCATACCCGCTTTGCAGACCGCAAATTTCGCAACGGGAGTAAACAACCGTGCCCAAAGCGTCTCTTCCGGCGTAGCGCGACCATCCCACGCTCGGGCAAGGCGAAATAAAAACGCGGTTTGCCCTTCCAGTTGCAGCGCCATCCGACTAAGGACTTCCCGCATCATGGGCTGGTCGACGAGGTTTTTCCCGAATGCCTGCCGTTGATGGGCATGATACAGCGCCACGGAAAATGCCCGGCGCATCAGACCGTGGCTCCCCAGCGCACAGTCAAAGCGGGTCAGGCCGCCCATTTTGAGGATTTGACGCACGCCATCACCCTCTTCCCCGACCAGCCAGCCGCTGGCCTCGCAGAACTCCGCTTCGCTGCTGGCATTTGAGCGGTTGCCCAGCTTGTCTTTCAGGCGTTCGAGTCGCACTCCATTGCGCTGACCGTCGGGTAAAAAACGCGGTACGAAAAAGCAGGAGAGTCCGCCTTCTGCCTGCGCCAGCACCAGATGCGCATCGCTCTGTGGTACTGAGAAAAACCATTTGTGCCCCACCAGCCGATAGCTATCGCCGCTGCGTTGCGCTCGCGTGGTATTACTGAGCACATCCGAACCGCCCTGTTTTTCCGTCATCCCCATACCTATCAGCAGGCCACGCTTTTGGTTGCCTGGCGCGAGATGGGGGTCATAACGGTCGCTTAGCAGTGGTTTTAGCCAGTCTTTAAAAGGGGCAGGAAGTGAATGCTGCAATAGCGGCGTGGCGGCAAAGGTCATCGTTACAGGGCATAACGAACCGGCTTCCACCTGCGCATGGAGCATAAACCGGGCGGCGCGGGCAACAAACGAGCCGCTACGCGCATCCTCTTCCCACGCCAGGTTGTGAACACGGTTAGCGCACAGGCCTTGCATCAGCAAGTGCCAGGCGGGGTGAAACCGCACATCATCAAGTCGTGCCCCCGTCGGGTCGTAACGCAGCAGTTCCGGCGGATTAGCATTAGCCAGCCTGCCGAGCTCCAGCGATTCCGCTGTCCCCAATTGCTGACCAATACTGGCCAGTAAATCCGTATCCCAGGCCGCCCCTTCACGGATAACAGCGTCATACAGGGCTCGATCGGAAAGGAAAAGATTACTGTTATTCAGGGGGATGGGTTGATTGAAAACGGTATGCGTTTGCCAGTGCATCTGTTTGCCCTCCATCAATGGCATCGGCAGTAAGTATGGGCAGATGGGGGGCGTTCCGCCCGCGATAGCGGTCACAAAACGGCGCGTATGGGCGCTTTCTGTTTGCGTTACCCACACTTAGCGGCGAGGCTTAATGTTATGAAACCAGGAACGGTGACGCCCATGACGACAACGTATGCACAAAAAAGAGCGCTGATTGCAGGCTCTATCGGCAATTTTATCGAATGGTACGAGTTTGCCGTCTATGGCTTTCTTGCCACGGTGATTGCGAAGAACTTTTTTACCCTCACAGGTGAATCGGCTATCACCAGTCTGATCCTGACCTATGCCGCATTTGCTGTGGCCTTCTTCTTCCGGCCATTGGGCGCGGTGGTATTTGGTCGCATGGGTGACCGGATAGGCCGTAAGCCAACGCTGATTATTGTCCTCGTATTGATGACGCTGGCGACCGCGGCGATTGGCCTGGTGCCAGTTTATGCCAGCATTGGTGTTGCCGCGCCGCTGCTCATTACATTGTTACGGATCTTGCAGGGACTGTTTGCCGGTGGGGAATACGGCGGGGCTGTCTCGCTGATGACCGAATTTGCGCCAAAAGGTAAGCGCGGGCTGTACGGTGCGTGGCAATCATTGACCGTCGCCCTCGGGCTTCTGGCGGGAGCCGGGGTCGTCGCGTTGTTGTCAGCATTACTGAGTACGGAAGCGCTGCACGACTGGGGCTGGCGCATCCCCTTTTTCATCGCCATTCCACTGGGAGGCGTTGCGCTCTGGCTTCGCGTTAACATGGAAGAGACCCCCAGTTTCGTACGCCAGCAAACGCAGTCGACTCCACCTCAGGCGGCCAGTTTCGCCAGTACGTTAAAAGCCATTATCACCGGCATTGGCCGCCTGATGGTCTGGTCAGCGGCAGGCTATACCTATCTGGTCATTATGCCGACCTACCTTCAATCGGCGTTGCACACGGGTTTTAATCAGGCGCTATTGATTGCGGTGATTTCAAACGCCGGATTCGCCCTGACGATTATTCCGTCCGGCATGCTGAGCGATCGGATTGGGCGACGCGCGGTGATGGTCACCGCTGCTGTGATGCTACTAATTCTGGCGTTGCCACTGCTGAAAATTTTACAGGCAGAATCCAGCAGCTTATTGGTGAAAGCATGCGTCGTATTTATCGCTGGTGGACTGGTAGGTATGCTGGCAGGGCCCGGGCCTGCGATGCTGGCGGAAATGTTCCCAACACGGGTGCGTTATACCGGGCTGGGGCTGGCGTATTCGCTGTCGAATGCGATTTTTTCAGGCTGTGCGGGACTGATTATTACCGGGCTGATTAAGCAAACGGGGAATCTCGATATTCCGGCATATTACGTGATGGCAACGGCGGTGGTCAGTGTAATTGCGCTGATGACGCTCAGGAAGGATGACCATCAGCGCACGTTAGACGACCAGACAACACCGGAGAGCCGATGAACTATCCGGCAATATAGTGCGGAATAAAACGCGAGGTGTCTTTGGTGATAAGCGAAATATCCTCGCGGATCCCCATGCCTACGGCTTCATCATCGACCACCCAGCTCCCAATCAGCGTATAGCTGTCGCCAAAACGCGGGAGTGGCTGGAAAGCCTGATAAATCATCGGCTCGTCCGCATAATCTCCATCTTCATGGACAATCACATTCTTATGTCTGTCAAAAATCGTCACGTTCCCCCCCTCACGGGAAAACAGTGGCTTACGCACGCAACCTGCGAAACCCGGCGCAATCACCGGTGTTTCACCGTCAAACCAGGCGGGCAGCAGGTTAGGATGATCCGGAAAAAAACGCCACAACAATGGCAAAAGACCCTTATTACTCAAAATGCTTTTCCACAGGGGCTCAATCCATTGTTCATGACGCTTACGTAGCATAGGGCCGTTTTCGTCACGCATCATCCACTCAAGCGGGTATAGTTTAAATGCCTGGCGAATAACGTTATCGTCGAGGTCTGTCAGTACGCCGCCAACACCTAATCCCAGATCTTCAATATAAATAAAGCGTGTATCTAATCCTGCCTGACGAGCACAATCTTCAAGGTAAAACACCGTACCGCGATCTTCTTCCGTGCCTTTGCAGCAACAAAAATAGAGAGGCTCTTCGCGCCGCAATGCATTAAAACGAGCGATCAATTTGTCCTGAATAGCGTTAAACTGATCGGCATCACGCGGGATAGTACCGCTACGTCGAGACTCTTCCATCCAGATCCACTGAAAATAAGCCGACTCGTACAGCGAGGTTGGCGTATCCGCGTTATATTCCAGCAGCTTGACGGGATCTTTACCACACCAGACAAAATCCATCCGGCCATACAACGAGGGATCGTTGTTACGCCAGCTTTCAGCAATAGCATCCCAGTACAACGACGGAATAGCCAGTTGCTCCAGTAATGCATCATCTTTTATCGCCCGATCCACAACCTCCAGACACATCTGGTGTAGCTCGGCCGTTGGCTTTTCGATCTGATCTTCAATTTGCCGTAGGGTAAAACGATAAGCACGGCTTTCGTCCCAGTAAATTTCATCATCAATGATATGAAAATCGAAACCGTGGTCGTGGGCGATCTTATCCAGTTCCGGACGAACAGGTACATCATGTCGCAACATGGTTATCCTCCCCAACTTCCACGTAGACCTGAAGAGCGCCCATAGCCACCGCGTGCAACAGTGGTCGCTTTTCGGACTGTTATGCCATAGCGGTTGTCAGCGGATTTTTTACTGTCAGAACGCCAGGCATAATCGCCTGATGCGGTATTCCAGACTGCACGCGAGCTATAGCCGCCTCCCCCACCGACACTGCTGGTGTTGGTGCTGGTGTTAGTATCCTTGTCATCACGGTTTTCACGTACCACCTGGCTTAGCAGAAAGCCTGCCAGTACGGGTGTCCAACTCTGCCCCACGTTGTTGTAATAACACTGCCCATATTGTCGGGAGCAATCCTCCTGCGACATATTTTTTGGCAGTTCATTTTCAAACGTTGTTTTGGCACTGTTCCAGGCATCGGTGCATAACTGAGCGCTGTTACCCTTTTTAATGCAGTCTTGCGGCGAGGAATAAAATACGCCGTCACCCTCGTTGTCTGCGTTACCATCCTCACAACCTTTGAGCACGAAGAAGGCGGCACCACCCATAATCGCCAGCGTCAGGTAGCTGGCACTTTTTCGTTCTCTCGTCTGTGAGTCGATCGTTTCGCCATTACCATAATTTTTAAACCGAACCTGTGCTGGCGAATTATCGTTACTCTTTGATTTTATTTTTCTGCCCATGATCATTCATTACCATGTCATGCAGGCAGCGTTGAAAATACCACCTGCCAGCGCTGCGCCACCCATAAACAAACCTACTGCGACGTTATTATCGACAATATAATCACTAAACCTTGGCATATATAACCGCACACCAGCATATATTAAGAGCTGGACAATCAGTGCAATAACACCCCAAATTAAATAATCTGGAATACTGACTGAATTAATCGCTGCGCTAGATAAAGGGACCACATAGCCGAGTAGCGAACCGGATAATGAGAGCGAAGCTGCAATATTATTATTTTTAATCAAACCCCATTCATCATGTTGGGTTATGCGCGAGTATATAAACAAAAAACAGATTGCCATTGCTGTACCGATAAAGAAATACGAGCAAAAAGCCAACAAAGCGTCCACGGTATGCATTCTTTTTCCTTAGCAAACTAATCTACGCAATAAAAACGCGTTGAATTTCTCAGGTTGTCGAATTAACTTAACCAGAAAAATATATGTTTCAATAATTATTTGGCAGGATGCCAGCAGCATATTTAATTTCAATTCACCGTAATTCCTCATTACGAGGATAAAAAAATCACGGTTATTTTTTAGATTGATATTTAAAGCCGAGCATTTTGATAATACGTTGTACAACGACATCTTCGACCATGACATATTTTAACATCCTGTATGAATTGAACCATGTCATAACAGTATTAAAATAACACGCAAAGAAAACATTAACAGCCATCTGATATAAAAAACCACCCATTCGGGTGGTTTTTACAACACCATTTAGCTGCGCTGACGTACCGCTTCGAACAGGCAAATACCGGTGGCGACCGACACGTTCAGCGACGACACGCTACCCGCCATCGGAATGCTGATCAGTTCATCGCAGTGCTCACGGGTCAGACGACGCATGCCTTCGCCTTCGGCGCCCATCACCAGCGCCATTGGGCCGGTCATTTTGCTCTGGAACAGGGTGTGGTCGGCTTCACCGGCGGTGCCGACAATCCAGATGTTCTCTTCCTGTAGCAGACGCATGGTGCGCGCCAGGTTGGTCACACGGATCAGCGGGACGTTCTCCGCCGCACCGCAGGCCACTTTTTTAGCGGTCGCATTCAGTTGAGCCGATTTATCTTTCGGCACGATGACCGCATGAACACCAGCAGCATCGGCGCTACGCAGGCAGGCGCCGAGGTTATGGGGATCGGTGACGCCATCGAGGATCAGGAAGAAGGGCTGTTCGAGGCTGGCGATCAGATCCGGCAGATCGTTTTCCTGATACTGGCGACCCGGCTTCACACGGGCAATAATGCCCTGATGCACCGCGCCTTCGCTTTTTTCATCCAGATATTGACGGTTAGCGACCTGAATCACGACACCCTGCGCTTCCAGCGCGTGGATCAGGGGCAGCAGGCGTTTGTCTTCGCGCCCCTTAAGAATAAACACTTCCTGAAAACGCTCTGGCGCGCGTTCCAGCAGGGCCTGCACCGCATGGATGCCGTAAATCATTTCACTCATTAAGGGTACTCATTTGAGGCGGTATCGCCGGGTTGAAAAGGTTCAGATAATCACATCGCCCATTATAACCGACAAAGCCTGCAGATCGACTGCTGAACGTTCAACCGTTCACTACCACGCGTCTTTCATCGTGGGCGACCGGGTATTCAGGCAATCTCGCGTTCAACAAATAGCGGGTATATTCCTGTGTGGGATGGGTAAAGATGCGCTCGCTCTCACCCTGCTCCACCAGCTTGCCGCGGTACATCACCCCTACATGGTCAGCAATATGGCGCACCACGTTTAAGTCGTGGGAGATAAACAGATAGGCCAGACCATATTCCCGTTGGAGTGACATCAGCAGGTTGAGGATTTGCGACTGAATGGAAACGTCCAGTGCGGAGACGGGCTCATCGCAAATGATGAGCTTAGGCTTAAGAATCAACGCCCTGGCAATGCCGATTCGTTGACGCTGACCGCCGGAGAACTCATGCGGGTAGCGGGCAGCATCCTGCGGGCGTAGCCCCACATGCTCCAGCATTTCCACTACCTGTGCCTTGCGGTTTTTGACACCGTGGATGATAAGCGGCTCTTCCAGGCTATAACCGATGCTGCGCTTTGGGTCGAGAGAGGAGAGCGGGTCCTGAAATATCATCTGCATTTCCCGACGCACCCGCTGCCACTGGCTGGTACTTTGCCCCAGCAGCGACTGCCCTTCAAAGTGCACCTCGCCCCCTGAGGCTGGCGTCAGCCCCAGAATCAGCCGCCCGGTGGTGCTTTTACCGCTGCCGGATTCACCTACCAGCGCCCAGGTTTCCCCGGCGTTAATCGAGAAACTGACGTTGTCCACCGCCTGCACCGTCTGCCCACGACGGCGAAAAGTTCTGGATAAATTTTTCACCTGCAAAAGTGCCGTCATCCCGATACCCCCTCCGTTTCGTCTGCGCGCCAGCAGCGCACGTTGTGATGTTCACCGTTTATCTTTCGCAACGCCGGCGGTTGTGCCCGACAGCGCGGCTGCGCCAGCGGGCAGCGATCGGCATAGGTACAGCCGCCGGGCAACTCATGCAAAGAGGGTACCTGGCCGCGAATTTCTGCCAGCGGGGTTTTTGGCTGATGCTCCACCGATGGGCGAGCTGCCAGCAACGCCCGGGTGTAAGGATGACGCGGTCTGGCGAAGAGTGAGTGTACGTCAGTCTCTTCCACTACCTGCCCGGCATAGAGCACCACCACGCGCTGGCATAAACGCGCCACCACGCTCAGATCGTGGGTAATAAACACGATACCCATGCCCGTCTGCTGTTTGATGTCATCCAGCAGATCGAGGATTTGTGCCTGGATAGTCGCATCCAGCGCGGTGGTGGGCTCATCGGCAATAAGCAGCGCCGGGGAGGTGGCAATCGCCATTGCGATCATCACCCGCTGGCGCATACCGCCGGAAAGTTCATGGGGCCAGGCAACAGCGCAGCGGGCAGGATCGGGTATGCCCACCTGTTCGAGCAGGCTGAGGATTTTTTCCTGCCGCTGGCGACGACTAAGCGTGGTATGCAGACGCAAACTTTCGGCAATCTGCTCACCAATGGTCATCACCGGGTTAAGGCTGGCGAGTGGGTCCTGGAAAATCATCGCCATGTCGCGACCACTGCGCTGACGGCGAACCCTGGCTGAAAGCGAGTGTAGCGCCTCGCCTGCCAGCACCACTTCGCCTTCAACCCGTGTGGTGCGCGGTGAAAGCAGCCCCATCAGCGCCTGTGCGGTAACACTTTTCCCGCAACCGGACTCACCGATAATGCCCAGGGTTTCATGGGCATGAACCTCAAAGGAGACACCACGCACCGGGGAAATGACGCCCTGACGGGTGGCGAAATTGACCTCAAGGTGTTTGACCTGTAGCAATTTCTCAGCCATGACGTCCTCCCTGTTTGAGCAGGCGCAGCACGCGGCGCGGCAGCGGTTTTAAGGCCGGATCGGCGCTGTCGCGCAGATCGTCACCAATAATGTTCAACCCGAGGATCAGTAGCACAATGGCCACGCCGGGGAAGAAGGTCATCCACCAGGCGGTAAAGATCACCGCTTTGCCCTCCAGCAACAGGTTGCCGAGGCTGGGCATCGGCGGGGGTACGCCGGAGCCGAGAAAGCTCAGCGCCGCCTCGGTGAGAATAGCGACCGAGAATACCCAACTCACCTGCACGATAAAGGGCGATACAACGTTCGGCAGCAGGTGTAGCCAGATAATGCGCGAGGCTGACGCCCCTTGTGCACGCAGCGCTTCGATAAAGTTTTTCTCTTTGATGACCATCGCCGCGCCGCGAATCACGCGGGCAATCGACGGCACGTAGACCAGTGACAGCGCCAGCACCACGTTGCTGATTTTTGGCCCTAACACGCCAACAATCGCAATGGCCAGCAGCAGCGACGGGAAGGCGAACAGTCCGTCGCAGACGCGCATCAGAATGCGGTCCACCGGGCGATACCAGGCGCACAGCAGACCGATTACCAGACCTGTTACACCTGCAATCACCGCAACCGCCGCGCCAACCGACAGCGACACGCGCACTGCCAGCGCGACACGCACAAAGAGATCGCGACCGAAGTTATCGGTTCCGAACCAATGTTGTAACGAAGGCGGCTTCAGGCGGCTGAGCGGGTCAATGCTGTAAGGGTCGTAGGAGCTGATGGCGCTGGCAAAAAACGACAGCAGCACAATCGCCAGCAGCAGCGCGGGCCAGATCCAGATTCCGGGGTTTTTGCTCATCATCAGCGGCTTTCCCCTTCAACGGACAAACGCGGATCGGCAAGATAACTCAGCAGATCCACCGCCAGATTAACCAGCACGTAGCAGACGGTAATCAGCAGCACCACGCCCTGGATCACCGTCACATCGCGCCGCTCGATCGAGTCAACAATCAGCGATCCGACGCCGGGAATGCCGAACACACTTTCAATCACGATCGTCCCGGTGACCAGCGAAGCAAAGGATTCACCGCAGATGGTCAAAATTGGGATCAGCGCATTACGCAACGTATGGCGCAGCAGCACCCGCCGTTCCGGCACCCCTTTCGCCCGCGCTGTATTGATAAAGTGCTCCTGCATCACATCGAGCATCACCGCCCGGGTCATCCGCGCAATAAGTGCCGCGATGCGCAGCCCCAGCGCGATGGCGGGCAGCGTGAGATACCAGACGTTAAGCCACAGCGAGTCGTTGGTGGAACGGTAGCCCACCACCGGAAACCAGCGCAGCTGGACGGCAAAAAAGAAAATCAGGAACAGCCCCAGCAGAAAGCCGGGGACTGACATGCCAAAGGTCGCGAGCGCACGAATGGCTTTATCGATGACACCACCGTGCTGCCAGGCACTCACCACGCCGCCGAGCAGTCCGAGCACCAGCGCGATGGCCTGGGCATAGAGCGCCAGGGCCAGCGTTGGGGCCAGGTGCTGCAAAAACAACGTCATCACACTGGTATTGAGAAACAGCGAATGCCCGAGATCGCCTGTTAAGATGCCGCCAAACCAGCTAACAAACTGGACCAGCAGCGGCCGGTCCAGCCCCATTTGCTGGCGCATGGCGGCGATGTCAGCAGGACTTGCGTCATTACCGAGAATCACCAGCGCCGGGTCACCCGGTGCCAGATGAATCAGACAGAACACCACCACCGAGACCACCAGCAGTACCGGCAGCAGCGCCAGCAGGCGGTGAAAGAGATATCGTTTCATCGCCTTCTCCCGTCAGGGCTGAGTGACACTCAGGTTCCACAGAATCGGACCGCTCAAATCCTGGTAACCTTTGACGTTGTTTTTAATCGCCACCGCATCCGGCGTGGTGCGTCCCAGCACAATCACCGGCAGATATTGCCAGAGCAGCACGTTGAGTTTATCCACCAGCGGACGCGTCTCTTTCAGGGTCGACGCCTGTTTAATGGCATCCAGCACACCGTCAATTTCCGGACTGTCGCTCAGACCTGGGAATTTGGCGCGAGAGTCGAGGAACGGATACTGATGCAGCACCTGACGCATGGTGAACTCCAACGCGCACAGATCGAAGTTTTTCGGATCCTGACGGCGCTGTAGCACCGTCGGCCAGTCGTAGACATCGAGGCGAGATTTCACGCCAATCTGTTTAAGCACCTGCTGGGCAACGATCGCCAGGTTGTACAGCTCGGCATACTCTTTGGTGGCGATAATCACCACCTCTTCGCCTTTGTAGCCCGACGCTTGTACCAGCTTGCGGGCTTCATCCAGCTTGTGCTGATTCCAGTAAGGCTTCCCGGCATCGCTGTACCAGTCCACCTGATCCGGGAAGCCCAGCGATGGCCCCTCTTTGAAGAAACGTGGATCGCTGTAGCCTGCCAGCAGGGTCTGGTGTACATCCAGCGCCAGGTTAAACGCCTGGCGCAGCTTCACATTGGCAAACGGACCCTGATTTTTATTGAACAGATACGTGATAAGCGAACCGCCGCTTTGCGGCTGGAACAGCGAAATGTCCGGCGCGCTGGCGAGGGTATCGATATTGTCCTTGGGCAACTGGAATACCAGGTCATACTCCCCGGTCATCGCCCCCGCCAGGCGGGTGGATTCGTCGGTGATATAGCGGAACCAGATGTCTTTGACGTCTGCTTTTTTCTGCCCGGATAGTCCGCTTGCCGGTTCAGAGCGCGAGACATACTGGTCGTAACGGGTGAGATGCAGATAATCTCCGGCTTTAAATTCCGCCAGTTTGTACGGCCCGGTGCCAATCAGCTCAGTAACCGGTTTTTTGCTGCTGTTCGCCTCATCAATAATGCGTTTCGGCATGATGGCGGCGATGTTTTTCACATCTGCCAGCACGTTGAGGGTAATCAGCGACGGTGCAGGCAGGGTAAAGCTGACGGTCTTGTCATCCACTTTACTGAACTGCACGCCCGGCAGGTTGGCCTTGCCCTGAGTCGACACGGAGAGCCAGCGGTTCATGGAGGCCACGACGTCGTCGGCGGTGAGCAGTTGCCCGTCGTGGAAGTGAATGCCGTCGCGCAGCACAAAAGTGTAGGTTTTGCGATCGTCACTCAGGGTATAGCTCTGCACCAGCTCCGGCACCGGCTCATAGCGAGCGTTGATGGTAAACAACGTCTCGAAGATATGGCGGTCCACGTCCGACGTCGCGTTGTTGGTGGTCAGGTACGGGTCCAGCGTGCCCGGACGGTTGCCATAGGCAATATTGAGCGTGGCGTTACGGTTAACGGTTTCCGCCTGCGCATTCCCCAGAGGTAAAACCGCCGCCAGCATCAGCGCGGCGGCAGAAAACAGCATTTTCATTATGTCGTTGCTCCAGTCGGGTATCAGGCGGCCTGAGTCGCAGTGCTGCGCCCGGCGAATTCATCTTTGATTTCCTGCAACAGCGCCGCGTCGGTCAGCAAACGCAGGCCGGTGCGAGCCAGCACCTGTGCGCCTGTGACCAGGGCTTCGTAGCCTTTCACCGAGTTCGCCGCTTCGCGGAATTCCACGGTATGACCAATCAGATCGTCCGGGCCGATTTTGATATAGGGATGCCCGGTCGGTACCGCATGGCTGATATCGCCTGCGTCCGTTGAACCCAGTCACTCTTTCTCTTTTAGTTCAACGTCCTCGCCCGCAGCGATGAACTCGTCGAACAGGACGCTGTTCAGGGTGTGGTTGATATTGAAATCACGTGGCCCGACCTGGTGTTCGATTTTCACCGTGGTACCGGTTGCCAGGGCAACGCCTTCGGCAATGGCGCGGATGCGCGGCTCCAGCGCCAGCACCTCTTCGCGGGTATGCGCGCGAATGTAGTAGTGGGCGGAGGCATATTCCGGAATCACATTCGGCGCCTGGCCACCGTTGGTAATGATGCCGTGGACGCGAATGCCGTCCGGCAACTGCTGACGCAGCACACTGATGCCGTTGTAGAGCAACACCAGCGCATCCAGCGCGTTAACACCTTTGTGCGGCGAACTGCCCGCGTGCGATGGCTTGCCGTAGAAATGGAAATAGAGATGATTGTTGGCAAGCGACGGGCCAGACAGCCGGGTTTTACCTGCCGGGTGCACCATCAGCGCCACATCAACGTCATCGAGAAAACCATGTTCGACAAAACGGGCTTTGACGTTTCCGTTAGGGCCGCCTTTACCGCGCAGTCCGCCCTCTTCCGCCGGGGTGCCGAGCACCACCACTTTACCGCCGGTCTGATCCAGCACCTGACTTAAGGCTACCGCCGCCGCAATGCTGGTGACGCCAATGATGTTGTGCCCACAAGCGTGACCGATGTCGATCAGCGCATCGTATTCCGCCAGATAAGCAATGGTCGGCCCCGGTTTACCGCTCTCTTTGATGGCGTAGAACGCGGTCTCGTGCCCGGCTACGTTGGAGGTAACGGTAAAGCCATGCTTCTCCAGCAGTTGGGTCAGCACGCCATTGGCGTAATACTCGTTATTCCCGGTTTCAGGATGGGCATGAATATCTTTGGCTATCGCCACATACTCATCGCGGTGCTGATGAATGCTCTCTTCCAGACGGTCTCGTAATTCGCTTGTGCTCATTGCTTCCACCTCAGTGATGACAGTTGATTCATTCCCGACACGGGGAACAAGGGGTTAACCTAGATGGCGTTTCGCCTCCTGGCGCACGCGATGAAGGACGTGTTGCTTGATTTCGCCGTACTGCGGATGCTCCGCGAGCGTTTCGATGTCGCGTTCGCGACCAAAGGGCAGGACAATCTCTTCGACGATCTTTCCCGGTTTCGCCGACATCACCAGGATGCGATCGGCCAGAAACAGCGCCTCTTCCACGTCATGGGTGACGAAAAGCAGCGTGGTCTGCGTCGTCAGCCAGGCTTCGCGCAGTAGCTCCTGCATCATCAGGCGGGTTTGCGCGTCCAGCGCACCGAAGGGTTCGTCCAGTAATAAGACTTCCGGCCCCGGCAGCCAGGCACGGGCCAGCGCCACACGCTGTTTCATACCACCGGAAAGCTGCCAGGGCGCATGCTGCTCAAAACCTTTCAGACCAACGCGATTGAGCCAGTCCAGCGCCCGCGCGTTGACCTCTTCTTTTTGATATCGCCCCAGACGCGGGCCAAAGGTGACGTTCTCCAGTACCGACAACCACGGAAACAGGTTCGGTTGCTGGAAGATCATGCCGCGCTCCGGACCCGGCTGCTGCACGAGTTTGCCGCTCGCCAGTACGCGTCCGCTGTCCGGTTTGGTAAACCCGGCGACCAGATTGAGGATGGTGGATTTGCCGCAGCCCGATGGCCCCAGCAGCACCACAAATTCCCCTTTGTCGAGGGTGAGATTGATCTCCTCCAGCACCGTAAACGGCTGCGGTTTGGCCGCAAACGAGAGGGAGACGTTTTCAAGCGCAATGGCACTCATTATTCTTTCCCCGCCCACGGGACAAACAGGCGTTGCAGTCCCAGCAGGATCAAATCCAGTAAATAACCCGTCCCGCCCAGCAGCAGAATGCCGAGCATGACGATATCGGTACGTAAGTAAGAGCTGGCGTTAATCACCATCCAGCCGAGGCCGGAACTGGCAGCCACCATTTCGGCGGCAATCAGCGACGTCCAGCCAATGCCGATGGAGAGCCTGACAGTGGTAAAGAGATCCGGTAGCGCGTCAGGGAGCACTACGCGCAGGAAAATCTGTCCTTTGTTCGCCCCCAGTGTCTGGGCGACGCGAATCCGTGCCCGCCCGATGCGCTCCACCGCCGCCGACGCCCCCACCACGACGCTCAGAAAGGTGGCGATAAAAATCAGGAAGAATTTCGACGCTTCACCAATCCCCAGCCAGACCACCGCCAGCGGGATCAGTGCGATTTTTGGCAGCGGACGCAGGAACTGGACAAACGGGTTAAGCACCGCGGACAAACCCGGCGAAAGGCCCATCAACAGCCCCAGCGGGATGCCCAGCACAATGGCAACGGCAAAAGCGCTCAGGGCGCGGGCCAGGCTCACCGCTACGTGCTGCCACAGCGGCACCTGGCGGTAGCCGTCTGCCAGCAGTTCTTCTGCCGTGAGGCCAATATCGGTGAGCGAAGGCAACAGCAGCGGGTCCACCCATTGCCGGGTGGCCGCCAGCTGCCAGAGTGCAAAGAAGATCGCCACCGACAGCACGCTGATGGCGATATGCTGACTTACTCTCATTTTGCCGCCGCGTCGCGGATGTAATGGGAATTAATCGCGGCATCCCAGTTTTGCGGGATATCCTGCTTACGAATTTCACCAATGCCAGCAAGGAAACTGGACGTTTTGGTCAGCGCTTTGCCAATGCCGCTGTGGGTGGTGTCGGTGCCATTACCCAGCCAGGCCGCGGTGCCCTGCTCAGCAAGCGTTGGGTATTCCAGCCCGCCCAGGGTATTGGCGGCGGTGGTGATCGGAGCACCGACTTCTTTCGCCACAATGGCGGCTGCGCTTTCCGGGTCTTTCTTAAATTCATCGACTTTCTGCTGGTGCACGCGCAGGAAGGCGGTTACCGCTTCCGGGTACTGCTCGGCAAAGGCCTTACGTACCACGTAGTTGTTGTAAATCAGGTAGCCATCTTTTTGCAGGTCTTTGGTGGCGAAAACCTGATGACCGCCGGAAGATTCCAGCTCCTGAGCAAACGGTGCCCAGACGTAACCTGCATCAATGTCGCCGCGTTTCCACGCTGCCACCATCTCTGCCGGGCGTAAAGGCAGCAAAGTAATTTTGCTGCGATCGAGTTTATTGACGCTGATTGCCGCTTCCAGCGCATAGGCTGCGGTGGAGTTAGGCGGGTAAGCCACGCGTTTGCCTTCAATATCTTTAATATTGTTGATGCCCTCTTTACCAATTAAACGTTCATAACTGGCAATCACACCGGAGACACCAATAATCTCTACAGGCAATTTACGGACAATACCTGCCGTTGCCGGACTGGAGCCGAAATTGGCAATATCAATCGCATTGCTGGCGAAATAATTAAGCGCATCCGCACCGGAGGCAAATTGCACCCATTTTACCTGGCTGTGTAATGCCTTATCTAAAGAGCCATCGGCTTTGGCGAGCATTAATACCTGCGAGCCGCCGCTATAGGCGACGCGAACTTCAGAAGGCGTAGCGGCCATACTGATATTGGCCCACAGGCTGCCTGCTGCGAGTAATACGCCGATCGTTTTTTTCATTTCTTTTTCCTTGAGGTCAATGCATGTCATCTCTCCTGCAAAACAGGAGAAAATAGTCAATTAAAGCGCTTTATTTATGCCAGTTGCGTAAGACGATGGTCCTGCCAGAGGCGGGAACATCGTTCAGCCAGCGATTGTGCGGGGTCATGAGTGAGCGACAGGAACGGCGCATCGACAGCACGCAGCGCCACCGGGACTTCCGTGCAGGCCAGCACCAGTTGCTGCGCGCCGCGCGCCATCAGCGCCAGCGCCTGCAATGCGAGCAGTTCTCCCCCCTCAGCCAGTTTGCCGCGCTTCACGGCATAGCAGCCGGGCACAAACCACTCCGCCAGTTCGTCTTCGGTGGGCGTAATGGATTCAATCCCCTGAGCCGCAAGACGTTGCTGATACCAGCCGGCATCCAGCGTCCCTTTGGTGGCAATAATGCCGACACGTTCAGGTTTTTTAGCCGACGTTAACAGTGCGTCCAGGGTAGCATCCACGATGTGCAGAATGGGCGCATCGCTGGCGGCGCTCAGTTGCGAGTACCAGTGGTGCGCGGTGTTGCAGGGGATAGCGATATGGCTCGCCCCTGCCTGATTCAATTTTTCAATACCTTCAAGAAGCTGAGGTAACGGCGACGGGCCAACCCCGGCCAGCGCCTTTTGCCGGTCAGCAATTTGCGGCACATTCCACACTACCGACGGCAAATGGTGTTGATCGCTCTGCGCCGGCGTGGCGTCGAGCAATTTGTGCTGAAAGTCGAGCGTGGCGAGCGGCCCCATGCCGCCCAGCACGCCGAGTAAAAAGGGTTTAGCCATGGCGGGCATGCGCCTCCAGCACCTGGCGATAGCCAAACAGGCCAACCGAGCCACCGGTATGGATAAACACCACGTTCTCATCCTTATGGAAATGCCCTTTCCGAATCAGGTCGATAAGCCCGGCAGCCCCCTTCCCGGAATAGACCGGGTCGAGCAGAATGCCTTCGTGGCGGGCAAACAGGGTCAGGGCTTCCAGCATACTCTCGGTCGGCAGTCCGTAGCCGTCCCCCACGTAATCGCTGTTCGCCACCACCGCCTCGCGCGGCAACTCACCAGGCACCCCCAGCAACGCCAGCGTGCGTGAAGCCAGATTCCAGACATTCTCTTCCTGCTTCGCCTTCGGCGCGCGAACGCTAATCCCCAGAACCGGCACCTGGCTATTGGTGGCAGTAAACCCGGCAACCAGCCCGGCTTGTGTACCCGTGCTGCCTGTGGCGTGCACAACGTGATCGATACGCAAGCGTAACTGAGAAGACTGGTAAAGAAGCTCTTCGGCGCAGGCGACGTAGCCCAGTGCGCCAATGGGGTTTGAACCACCACCGGGAATGATGTAGGGATTATGCCCTTGCTCACGCAGCGTCGCGGCATACTCTTCCATTGCCTGTTGCATATCCGTGCCGCCCGGCAGATGGGCAACGATTTCGCCGCCCAGCAAATCATCCAGCAGAATGTTGCCGGAACGTTGATAGTCTTCGCCAAAGTCAGTGACGCGTTTTTCCAGCAGCACTTTGGCAGCAAGACCAAGTTTTGCCGCCCCGGCGATGGTCTGGCGTACGTGGTTCGATTGCGTTGCCCCCTGGGTAATCACGATATCGGCGTTTTTCGCCAGCGCATCGGCCAGCAGGAATTCCAGCTTACGGGTCTTATTTCCGCCACTGGCAAGCCCTGTTGCATCATCGCGTTTGATCCATATTTTCGGACCACCCAATAAGGCAGAAAGATTATTCAGAGGCTCCAGAGGGGTGGGAAAATGACCGAGTGAAAGTCGGGGAAAGCGCGCCAGATGCATAACGACTCCTTGCTAAATAAGCGAATAACGGATGGGAGTCACTATACACATCTGATTCTGAGCGCTAATCACCAATAATAAATATCGATTTTCACAATTTAGCTAAGTCAGAGAAATAACCTTCCGGATGGCGATTTCTATTACCCGAGAGAATATATTACGTTAAAAAAGAATAACCCCTCTGCATTGAGAGGGGTTATTAGACGGTATTTCAGGACGGCTTATTCAGCTACTTTCTTTTTAGCGGCGCGTTTCGCTTTGGTCGCTGCGGCGATTTTTTGCGTCTTCGCGGACGGCTTTTTGGCGCTTTTTTCTTTCTTCGGTTTCGCTGAGCCTTTGGCTTTCCGAAATGCGCTGTCGGGTTCGAAATTGACTTTCTTACCGGTCTGACGACGTTTACCCGACGGTTTCGCACCGTTGCCTTTGTTCGCCTTTTCGCGTGCGGTTTTACCGACATTGCGCGGACCACGTTCACTGGAGATCAGCGAGAAGTCGATTTTGCGCTCGTCCATATTGACCGCTTCCACACGAACCTGCACTTTGTCGCCCAGACGGTAGGTCTGGCCGCCCGATTCACCAATCAAACGCTGACCAACCTGATCGAAGCGATAGTAGTCGTTATCCAGCGTGGAGACGTGCACCAGGCCATCAATAAACAGGTCATCCAGACGGACAAAGAAACCAAAACCGGTAACACTGGCGATGACGCCGGAAAAGGTGTTACCCACCTGGTCCTGCATAAAGTCGCATTTCAGCCAGTCAGAGACTTCGCGGGTTGCTTCATCCGCGCGACGTTCGGTCATTGAACAGTGCTGGCCCAGCTGCAGCATCTCTTCCATAGAGTAATGCCAGCCGCCGGTTTCGGTGCTGTTGCCGGTATGGCCTTCATCTTTCGCCAGCAGATATTTGATGGCTCGGTGCAGCGACAGGTCAGGATAACGGCGGATCGGCGAGGTAAAGTGCGCGTAGGATTGCAGCGCCAGGCCGAAGTGACCGCGATTTTCCGGATCGTAGACCGCTTGCTTCATGGATCGCAGCAGCATAGTTTGAAGCATCTCATGATCGGGACGATCGGCGATGGACTCCAGCAGTTCAGCATAATCGCGCGGCTCGGGTTTGTTACCGCCCGGTAGCTCCAGGCCCAACTCCGCCAGGACGGTACGGAAAGAAGTGATCGCTTCAGTCGTTGGCTTGTCGTGGATACGGAACAGCGCGGGCTCATCCTCTTTCTCAACGAAACGCGCTGCTGAGATATTCGCGAGGATCATGCACTCTTCAATCAATTTATGGGCATCATTACGCTGAGTTTGCTCAATGCGCTCAATACGACGCTCGGCGTTGAAGATAAACTTCGCCTCTTCGCTCTCAAAAGAGATACCGCCACGTTCGGCACGGGAGGCATCAAGAACTTTATAGAGGTTGTGCAGCTCTTCGATGTGCTTAACCAGCGGCGCATACTGCTCGCGCAGATCCTGATCGCCCTGCAGTATATGCCAGACCTTGTTATAGGTCAGACGGGCATGGGAGCTCATTACCGCTTCGTAGAAGGTGTAGCTTGTCAGACGACCCCTTGCCGAGATGGTCATTTCACAAACCATACACAGACGGTCAACCTGCGGGTTAAGTGAGCAGAGACCATTGGAGAGCACTTCCGGCAGCATCGGTACGACCTGAGAAGGGAAATAGACCGATGTACCGCGACTACGCGCCTCGTCGTCGAGCGGTGTGCCAGGACGGACGTAATAGCTGACATCGGCAATAGCAACCCACAGGCGCCAGCCGCCGCCGCGTTTTTTCTCACAATAAACGGCGTCGTCGAAGTCGCGGGCATCTTCACCATCGATGGTGACCAGTGGCAAGGAACGCAGGTCTATGCGGCCCACTTTGGCCTCTTCCGGCACCTGCTCTTTCAGCCCTGAAACCTGTTTTTCAACCGCAGGCGGCCAGACATACGGGATTTCATGAGTTCGCAGCGCCATATCAACAGCCATGCCGGTACCCATGTTATCGCCCAGCACTTCAACGATTTTACCGATGGCTTTAGTGCGACGGGTCGGGCGTTGGGTGAGTTCAACCACCACCACAAACCCCATGCGTGCGCCCATGATCTCTTCTGGCGGGATCAGGATGTCGAAGCTCAGACGGCTGTCATCTGGCACCACAAAGCCGACGCCCGCATCGGTAAAGTAGCGGCCGACAATCTGGCTGGTTTTTGGCACCAGAATACGCACAACGCGCGCTTCACGACGGCCTTTACGGTCAGCACCCAGCGGCTGAGCCAGAATCTGATCGCCGTGGATACACATTTTCATCTGTTCGCTGGAGAGGTACAGATCGTCTTTGCGGCCCTCTACGCGCAGGAAGCCATAGCCATCGCGGTGGCCGATAACCGTTCCTTTGAGCAAATCAAGGCGTTCTGGCAGGGCGTAACACTGACGGCGGGTAAAGACCAGTTGCCCGTCACGCTCCATGGCGCGCAGGCGACGGCGCAGTGCTTCGTTTTGCTCTTCGCCTTCGATATTGAGTTCAATCGCCAGCTCTTCACGGCTGGCCGGTTTTTCGCGTTTTGTTAAATGTTCGAGGATAAATTCGCGGCTGGGGATGGGGTTTGTGTATTTTTCAGCTTCGCGTTCCAGGAAAGGATCGTGTGACATAGCGGTTCCTCCGTTGTCATCTCTGGTGGCGATGTTTTCAGTCCACCAGCAATAATTTGTAAAGCGGTTGATTCTCTTCAACCAAATCGGCCAGCGTGTAGTTATCCAGCTCCTTGAGAAAACTTTGCACAGCCTTAGAAAGCGCCCGCTTAAGGCGGCAGGCGGAAGTGATATGGCAAAACTCACTGCTGCAGTTAACCAGCGCCAGGGGTTCCAGGTCACGCACGACATCGCCAATGCAGATATCTTTCGCTGCCCGACCAAGACGAATCCCGCCATTTTTTCCTCTGACGGCAGCAACGTAACCTTCACGACTAAGTTGATTGATTATTTTGACCATATGATTACGGGACACGCCATAAATTTCAGTGACCTCGGTAATGCTGGTCATCTTTCCTTCCGGCAAAGAAGCCATGTAAATCAGCGCGCGTAATCCGTAATCCGTAAAACTTGTTAACTGCACATCTACCTCAGTAAAAGGAAGAAAGGTGAGATACCTACAGGTATTGACTCTATTGATGATAAACCAGCCAACAGGAATGCCGCTAATTTATTTGAACTGAAGGGGAAAAAAGCAGGAAGAGTGGGGCCTGCCAGGCAAGCCCCGGGATCATTACGCGTCGAATGGGTCGCGCAGGATCATAGTTTCTGTGCGGTCCGGACCGGTAGAGATAATATCGATCGGTACACCCGTCAGTTCTTCAATGCGTTTGATGTAATTCAACGCCGCTTGCGGTAACCCGCTACGCTCTTTCACGCCAAAGGTCGATTCAGACCAGCCCGGCATGGTTTCATAAATCGGCTCAATACCTTCCCAGTTGTCTGCTGCCAGCGGAGTCGTCGTCACTTCGCGGCCATCCGGCATACGGTAAGCAACACAGATCTTCACTTCTTTCAGACCGTCCAGAACATCCAGCTTGGTCAGGCAGAAGCCAGACAGGGAGTTGATCTGTACGGCACGACGCACGGCAACAGAGTCCAGCCAGCCGGTACGACGACGGCGACCCGTGGTTGCACCGTACTCGTTACCCTGTTTGCACAGGAACTCGCCGATATCATCGAACAGTTCCGTCGGGAACGGACCCGCACCCACGCGTGTGGAGTAAGCTTTGATGATACCCAGTACGTAATCAACGTAACGCGGGCCAAGGCCAGAGCCGGTTGCCACGCCGCCTGCGGTGGTGTTAGACGAGGTTACATACGGATAAGTACCGTGGTCGATATCGAGCAGCGTACCCTGCGCGCCTTCGAACATGACGAAGTCGCCACGCTTACGCGCCTGATCCAACAGATCGGAAACATCAACCACCATGGCAGTGAGGATGTCGGCAATCGCCATGACATCGTCCAGCACTTTCTGGTAGTCAACCGCTTCAACTTTATAGAAATTCACCAGCTGGAAGTTGTGATATTCCATCACTTCTTTCAGTTTGTCAGCAAAGGTCGCTTTGTCGAACAGATCACCCACACGCAGACCGCGGCGAGCAACTTTGTCTTCATAAGCAGGTCCGATACCACGACCGGTGGTGCCGATAGCTTTTGCACCGCGCGCTTTCTCACGTGCCACATCGAGCGCGACGTGATAATCAAGGATCAGCGGGCATGCTTCGGAGAGCAGCAGACGTTCACGAACCGGGATACCACGGTCTTCCAGTTCTTTCATCTCTTTCATCAGCGCAGCCGGAGACAGCACGACACCGTTACCGATGATGCTGGTCACATTTTCACGAAGAATGCCTGATGGAATAAGATGGAGGACGGTTTTTTCACCGTTGATTACGAGAGTATGGCCTGCGTTGTGACCGCCCTGGTAGCGAACAACATATTTAGCCCGTTCAGTCAGAAGATCAACAATCTTCCCTTTACCTTCGTCACCCCATTGGGTGCCCAGTACGACGACGTTGTTACCCATTTTTTCAAAATCACCGTTTGCTTAAAAATGGATTCTACCATCGCTTTTTCAGATATACAGCACTTTTTGTACCCAAAATGAGGCAAATCCGACCGTTTTTTGATCAGCCAATCGTTTTCCTCAACATGTAGTAGATAACGATACCGGCGACCACAAGACCCCCTCCGAAGCGACGCAGCAGGTTATCTGGCAATGTGCTCATCGTGGCAATCATTCGCCGCCAGGCTCGGGGATACAGCATCGGACCGAGACCTTCAAATACCAGCACGAGCGCCAGTGCCAGCAAGATTGTTGCGTTCATTTTTTATCCTTATAAAAAGAAAACCACCGTCCTGATGAGGCCGGTGGTTTTGACGTCTAAACCGATGAGGTCAGTTTAACGTGTCGCGGAAGTCGGTGTCTTCATGTAGCGGAAGAAATCGCTATCCGGGCTGAGCACCATCACATCCTGGTTGCTCTGGAAACTGCTTTCGTAAGCACGCAGGCTACGAATAAAGGCGTAGAAGTCAGGATCCTGGCTAAAGGCGTCAGCAAACAGTTTTGCTGCTTCGGCATCGCCTTCACCACGCAGGATACGGCCCTGACGCTCAGATTCCGCCAGTGTCTTCGTGACTTCATAATCAGCCGCTGCGCGCAGTTTTTCAGCCTCTTCCTGACCCTGAGAACGGTGGCGACGGGCAACCGCTTCACGCTCAGCACGCATACGGTTGAAGATCGCTTCTGAAACTTCGGTTGGCAGGTTGATCTGCTTGATACGCACGTCAACAACTTCAATACCCAGAGCCGCCATACTGTTCGGGTTGACCACTGGCACTTTGCCGTTGGTTTCAGCCTGAACGCGCTCCGCCGCTTTAGCGATTTCGTTATCCGCCGCTGGCGTGGTCACTTCGTCTACCGTACCCGCAGAGCCGGAGTTCAGCGCGTCACGTACTTCCAGCGTCAGGCGACCACGGGAGTCGGTCACGATGTCTTTGACATCCAGGCGACCAATTTCAGAACGCAGACGGTCCGAGAATTTACGTTTCAGCAGTACTTCTGCCTGAGAGACATCGCCGCCGCCCGTTGCCAGGAAGTAACGGCTGAAATCGCTGATTCGCCACTTAATGTACGAGTCGACAATCAGGTCTTTCTTCTCTTTGGTCACGAAACGATCGGCCTGGTTATCCATCGTCTGAATACGCGCGTCCATCATTTTAACGGACTGAATAAAAGGCACTTTGAAATGTAGGCCAGGCTCATAAATTACCGGCTTTTTATCGCCGTCACGCACGACGCTGCTGAACTGGAATTTGATCCCGCGTTCACCCTCTTTTACGACAAAAATAGAGGTGTAGAGCACTACCAGCGCGATGATGATAATCGCGATAACTGACTTACGCATCGTTATTCCCCCTGACGCTGATAGTCGTTACGCTGCGCGTTAGCGCGGCGTTGGTCCATGATGTCGCCCTGACTGATGGACGATGAATTGCTCGCACCGCTGTTACCGGAAGAGGATGCAGGCGGCAGGCGCAGAAGGTTGTTCGCGCCACTGCTATCGCTCTTTGCCGCAGGTGCATTCCCGCCTTTCAGCATCTGATCAAGCGGCAGAACCATCAGGTTGCCGCCTTTATCGTTGACCAGCACTTTACGGGTATGGCTCAGCACTTTTTCCATGGTCTCAATATAGAGACGCTCACGGGTAATTTCCGGCGCGGCTTTATACTCAGGCAGAATCTTCGCAAAGCGAGCCACTTCACCCTGGGCTTCCAGAATGGTTTGGGTCTTGTACGCACGCGCTTCTTCCAGGATACGCTGCGCCTGACCATTTGCGCGTGGCTGCACCTCGTTGGTGTACGCTTCCGCTTCACGGATGAATTGCTGCTCGTTTTCACGTGCGGCAATCGCATCATCAAACGCGGCTTTGACCTCTTCTGGCGGACGCGCCGCCTGGAAGTTGACGTCCAGCAGCGTGATGCCCATGTTGTACGGTCTGATGGTCTCTTCCAGCTCACGCTGGGTATCGCTACGGATAACGGTACGACCTTCCGTCAGGATGCGGTCCATGCCATATTTACCAATTACGCCACGCAGCGCACTGTCTGTCGCCTGGCGCAGGCTGTCATCCGCGCTGGTCACGCTGTAGAGATAACGTTCAGGATCGGTCACGCGGTACTGCACGTTCATTTCGACACGCACGACGTTTTCATCGGACGTTAACATCACCCCGGACGCTGCCAGTTCGCGAACGGACTCAACGTTTACCGCCGTCACGTTATCGATAAAGGTCGGTTTCCAGTTCAGACCTGGCTCTACCAGATGGCTGAATTTACCGAAACGGGTTACAACGCCACGTTCCGCTTCTTTGATGGTGTAGAACCCACTGGCAGCCCAGATAATCACGGCGGCAGCCGCAACGATGCTGACGATACGGCCGCCAACATGGCCACGCGGGCCGGAAGGTTGTTGGCCTGCGCCACCTGAACCGGTGCCTTTGCCACCGCCCAGGCCGCCGAGTTTTTTGCTCAGTTTACGGAAGATATCATCCAGATCAGGTGGCCCCTGATCGCGACCGCCTTTGTTTCCATTTCCCTCAGAGTTGCCGCCTGGTTTGCTGCTTCCCCACGGGTCGCGGTCTTGTCCGTTGTTACCGGGCTGATTCCACGCCATGTATGTGCTCCATATTTGTTATGCGGTTTTACCCTTCATGCTTTGGGCTGCCTCTTTGTTGACCGCCTTCATTTGCTCTGGTCACATAGTTCTCTATGCTGCCGGGAACGCATTCAGTTGCCGCCGCGCTGCAACCCAAATCATTTATGGTACCCCAAAAGGGGAAAATCCTTCTGGCCAACCGGTCAGACGACGTAGTCTTCCAGTGCCGGTTCTTGTTTACAGAGGCGACGCCAGTCCACAATTGGCATACGCACCTGTATGCCCAGACTCCCGTCTTCCTCCATCCACTCTTTTTCGATGGCCTGAAGCTGATAAAAACGACTTCTCAGACGACCTTCTTTTGCCGGCAAACGCAACGTATGCTGCGCAACCTCGCCAGACAGTCGCTCAGTTAAAGCCTGGAATAACAGTGGTACGCCGATTCCGGTCTGGGCGGAAAGCCACACCCGAATCGGTTTATTTTCATCATCACGGTCGATACGCGGTTCAAAATCGTCCAGCATATCGATTTTGTTCATCACCAGCAGCGTCGGAATTTCATGTGCATCGATCTCTTCAAGCACAATATTGACGGCATCGATGTTGTCAGCGACACGCACATCCGCAGCGTCAATGACATGCAATAACAGCGTTGCCTGCCGGGTTTCCTGCAACGTCGCTTTAAACGCCGCCACCAGATCGTGCGGCAGATGGCGAATAAAACCGACGGTATCCGCCAGTACGGTTTCCCCTACATCGGCGACGTCAATACGGCGTAGCGTCGGATCGAGCGTCGCAAACAGCTGATCCGCGGCATACACCTGAGCCTCGGTTATTTGATTAAACAGGGTGGATTTACCGGCGTTGGTATAGCCCACCAGCGACACCGTAGGGATGTCCGCTTTCGTGCGGGAACGACGTCCCTGTTCACGCTGCTTCTCAACGCGTTCGAGACGCGAGAGGATCTGGGTAATACGATTACGCAGAAGACGACGGTCAGTTTCGAGCTGGGTTTCACCCGGGCCACGCAAACCAATCCCGCCTTTCTGTCGTTCAAGGTGGGTCCAGCCACGCACCAGGCGTGTCGCCAGGTGACGCAACTGCGCCAGCTCAACCTGCAACTTACCCTCATGGGTACGCGCACGCTGGGCAAAAATATCTAATATCAACCCCGTGCGATCGATAACACGGCATTCACATAAACGCTCCAGGTTACGTTCCTGGGCAGGGGTCAGCGCATGATCAAAGAGCACAACGGACGCGCCCGTCGCTTTCACGGCATCCGCAATCTCAACGGCTTTACCTTCACCAACAAAATACTTGGGGTGCGGTGCTTTACGGCTCCCGGTAATCACCTGCATTGCTTCGACACCGGCGGAAGAGACCAGAGATTCAAACTCCTGGAGATCTTCCATATCTTTGTCTTGCGAAAAATAGATGTGTACCAGTACCGCCTGCTCACCGGCGTCATAACGGTCAAACAAGCGTAAACCCTCAAAAAAGATCAGCGGGGAACACAGAAACCCTGGCTCCCCGATGTAGATAAACAGCAAGCAACCTTATTCGGTCTCTTCGCTGTCCTGCTGCGCAGAAGCCTGTGCATTGCTACCATGATGATAGTTGCTGCTGGAGCCGCCACCCGCGTTGTTGCTATGATGAGAAACCGGGCGAGACGGAACAACAGTGGAAATAGCATGCTTGTAGACCATCTGGCTGACCGTGTTTTTCAACAGGATCACGAACTGATCGAAAGACTCAATTTGCCCTTGCAGCTTGATACCATTCACCAAATAAATTGAAACTGGAACACGTTCCCGACGCAGTGCGTTCAGGAACGGATCTTGTAAAGATTGCCCCTTAGCCATTCTATCTTTTCCTTATATGCTTGTTTTGTACTTAGAACCCGGGAGTTCTGAAAACTGCGTAAAATTTTGCGCACGATACAACTTGATTGTACACATTCAATTCGCGATCGCACCAATAACCTGTAACACTTCGTTGTATGACTCTTGGGGCTTTTCACTGTCTAACCAGTGAACGCCATCCCAGCCGCGCAACCAGGTTATTTGCCGCTTCGCTAACTGCCTCGTGGCGCAAACACCTCTGTAAACCATTTCGTCGTAGGAGATTTCGCCTTCAAGATAAGACCACATCTGGCGATAACCCACACAACGAACGGAAGGCATATCCGTATGCAAATCTCCGCGAGCAAAAAGCGCCCGCACTTCTGCTTCAAAACCCGAAGCTAACATCTGATGAAAACGCTGCTCAATTCGCTGATGGAGCAGTTCACGGCTCGCCGGGGCGATGGCGAACTGATGCACCTGATACGGCAGAGTCTCTCCAGACGTTTGCGTCAGATCTGTTAAAGTTTTACCCGAAATGAAAAAAACTTCCAGTGCCCGGGAAAGCCTTTGCGGATCATTTGGATGGATTCGCGCTGCGGCTACAGGATCAATGGTCTGTAACTGCTGGTGCAACGCGTCCCATCCACGCTCTGCTGCTTGTCTTTCAATTTCTGCTCGTACCGCAGGGTCCGCTGATGGCAAAGGGGACAACCCTTCCAGCAGCGCCTTAAAGTAAAGCATTGTGCCGCCAACCAGCAGGGGAATGCGCCCTTCTGCGGTAATCTCCGCCATAGCGGCCAGCGCATCGCGGCGAAAATCGGCCGCGGAGTACGCCTGCGCCGGGTCAAGAATATCTAACAACCGGTGCGGAGCGGCACGTAATTCTGCGGCATTCGGTTTCGCCGTACCGATATCCATCCCCTGATAGATAAGGGCTGAATCCACGCTTATCAACTCAACTGGCAAAACTTTACGTAACTCAATGGCTAATGCCGTTTTGCCGGAGGCCGTCGGCCCCATCAAAAAAATAGCCTTAGGCAGGCCAGCCTTGCTTACATCACTCATGTTTCAGGGCATTCATCGCCATAGATAAATCAACAGGTTGTAACAAACCATCTGGCGGGGTCTTAACCAGATGCGGACAAAGACGCTCGACGTCGGTAAGCAGGCTAATGGCCTGCGCCATATTCCACTGGGTGTGCTCGCTCGCCAAATGACGGGCCAGCCAGTGGGAAACATTCATCGCATCAATCTCTGTCTGCTGCGCCAGGTAGCCTATCAGTTCAGGAATCAAGATTTGTAAATTTTGTTGTCGTAAGGGTAAAGGCACGGCGCGAATCGTAACGTGTTGGCCATCCGGTACAAATTCGATACCCATTTCGGCCAGTACAGGCTGCGCGCGTTTTAACGCGGCATTTTCTTGCGACGAAACTTTTAGACGCACGGGAATGAGTAGCGGCTGCCCACACACCGGGCCGCCATTCGGCGACAATTGCGCCTGCCGCAACCAACGTTCCGCCACGGGTAACGCCAGTAACGCTACCCTGCCGCCGCGTTCGAGCAAAGCAAAAGCAGGCGCGACAACCGTCAGTACTCGCCCAAAACTCTGGCTGTGCGCGTCCAGAACGGGAGCAGCCTCTTTGACGACATCCGCTTTACGTTCCGCAGCCGGGGTTTCCAGTAACTGGCGGTACAGTGCGCCTTGCTGCTTCTGATAACCCGGCTGTGCGTTTGGCCACGATGGCGCACGCGAAGAACCTGCCGAAGAAACCCCTGATGAAACAGACGCTCGTGGCGCGGGCTCGCGCATCACCGAGGGTTCGGCAAAGTGATTGCGCCCGGCGGCAATGCGGTTTTCCGGTATCGGGCGCGGTGCGGGTTCATCTTCCAGCGGTAACGCTGTCGCGGTCTGCTGTTGCAGTACGCTCAGCACGCCCTGGTAGATAAAGTCATGCACCAGCCTGGACTGGTGAAAACGCACTTCATGTTTGGCCGGATGTACGTTCACATCGACCTGATGCGGGTCTATCTCTAAATAGAGTACAAATGCCGGCTGCTGATCGGCCCCAAGCTTGTCTTCACAGGCCTGACGAATCGCATGATTAATCAGCCGATCGCGCATCATACGGCCATTCACATAGCAATACTGGATTTCGGCAAACGCGGAGGTGGTCGCCGTGGGCTCGGCCACCCAGCCACGTAGCGCCAGGTCTCCGTGCTGCCATTCGATTTCCAGCGCCTGTTCCAGAAATGCGGTACCGCAAATAGCCCCCAGTCGACGCTCTTTTTGCCCGTTCTGGGTCACCGCACGGTACTGGCGCATCATTTTACCGTTATGGCTCAGGTTGATGGTGACATCAAAACGCGCCAACGCGATGCGTCGAACGACTTCATCGATATGACCAAATTCGGTTTTTTCGGTACGCATGAATTTGCGCCGCGCCGGGGTGTTATAGAAGAGGTCCAGCACTTCCAGAGTGGTACCAACGGGATGGGCGGCCGGTTTAACCGTGACGTCCATATCGCGGCCTTCTGCATAAGCCTGCCAGGCCTCCTGCTGTTCGGCGGTGCGCGAGGTGAGCGTCAAACGCGAAACAGAGCTGATACTGGCCAGCGCTTCACCGCGAAACCCCAGGCTAATGATGGCTTCCAGATCGTCAAGTGAGGCGATTTTACTGGTGGCATGACGTGCCAGCGCCAGCGCCAGCTCATCTTTTTTAATGCCGCCGCCGTTATCGCGAATGCGGATGAGCTTAGCTCCGCCGCGTTCAATGTCGATATCGATGCGGGTCGCGCCCGCATCCAGGCTGTTTTCCACCAGTTCCTTCACCACCGACGCAGGGCGTTCCACCACTTCGCCAGCGGCGATTTGGTTCGCAAGCTGTGGCGGCAAAACCTGAATCGGCATGAAGTCTCCTTAATTAAGCAATCCGCTGGCGGGCGCTGCGGCGTTAGCCATCTGTCCAGTGCCACCCTGCGGAGCTGACTGCAGAGGGTGTGCAAGGAAATAATTGCGCAGCCCCGTGTAGATCGCTTCTGCAAGCTGCTGTTGGTACTCATCGCTGCCCAGCATACGCTCTTCGCTGTTGTTACTGATAAACCCGGTTTCAACCAGCACCGACGGAATATCTGGCGAACGAAGCACGCCGAGGCTTGCGTGTTCCGGATGCCGCTTATGCAGCGCGCCAATACGCGCAAGCTGAGTAATCATACTGCTGGCGACATCATAACCGACGCGCTGAGAATGGCCGAACTGTAAATCCAGTACCGCCTGGCTCAGATAGGGATCAGACTGGCTGTTCGCCAGCACATCGCCCGCTCCGCCCAATAGCTCAGACTGCTTCTCGTGCTGTTCAAGCCAGCCCGCCATTTCACTGTTGGCGCGACGGTTAGAAAGCACCCAGACAGAGGCGCCGGTAGCATCACGATTCGGTGCGGCATCCGCATGAATCGATACCAGGAAGTTTGCGTTTTGTTTGCGCGCCACGTCCGAACGCCCCATCACCGAGATAAAGTAATCGCCGTCGCGAGTCATTACAGCTTTGAACATCGGGTCATCATTCAGCAAAGTACGCAGTTTACGCGCCACAGAGATAGTGACGTTTTTCTCCTGGGTGCCGCCAGGACCAATCGCGCCCGGATCCTGCCCACCATGCCCGGCATCAATAGCAATGATGACTTTACTGTCACCGGAAGCCGGACGCGCTTGTGCCGCAGGACGAACCGCCGTATTGCTGCTGGTGACGCTGGTGATGCGATCGTTACTGGCGCTAAAAGGGTTACGCCCGGTTTGGGTCTGCACCGGCTGTGGCACGATGGCTGGTGTTTCAACGCGTTTTGCCACCACTTTTGGCGGTGGAGGCGGAGGCGGCACATCGGCATCAATCGTAAACACCACGGTATAACCTGAGCCGCTTTGCTGTTTCACCGCACGGGTTTTACCGTTTTGCGTTAAATCGACCACCAGACGTAACGACTGGCTATCCTTCGGCGTGCCCGAACGAATACTTCTGACCAAATTATTACCGCTGAACTGGAGCGGCAACCCCTGAATAACACCGGTTTGTTTGATATCCAGCGCAACGCTGCGCTTACCTTCTTGAGAAAAGGCATATTCCGGGTCGCCCATAAAACTGAATGTAATACGGGCCTGGTTATCTCCATTGGAAACCTGAATATCTGACAAACTCGCCGCACCGACCTGCATGCTGAATAAAATCAGTGCGGTCATTAGCCAACTTTTAACGCGATAAATCATCCCGTCATCCCTTAGATTAACCGGCCAAACGTGCCAGTAATGCATCGCCAGATGAGGATACAGCAGTAATGCACGCCTCACGCCCCTGCGCCTGGTAATCAATATGAATTTCGACATCCGGGTCAGGCAACACACCCGCACCTTGTTGCGGCCACTCGACCAGGCAAATAGCGTCGTTGGCAAAGTAATCGCGGATCCCCATGAATTCGAGCTCCTCAGGATCCGCAAGACGATACAGGTCGAAGTGGTACACATTCAGCTTATCGAGCGTGTAGGGTTCAACCAGTGTATAGGTCGGGCTTTTTACGTTACCGTGGTGACCCAGGGCCTGCAGAAAGCCCCGGCTGAACGTGGTTTTACCCGCACCCAGATCGCCATACAGGTAAATCACTGTCGCGCCATCGCAAGCCTGCGCCATGCGTTGCCCCAAAGTCAGGGTCGCTTGCTCGTCAGGTAAAGGAATTACTCGATTCATCATCTTCTGTTTCAATAACGTCCGGGTTAACTACACGCACCAGCGTGGAAAAAAGATCGGTTGCCAGCATGCCCCGCATCCCCTGTCGCGCCGCCAGCACATCTGCCGCGACGCCATGGGCGAGACAGCCTGCACAGGCCGCGTCATACAGTTCAAGTTTCTGCCCCAGCAGCGCGCCGATAATACCAGACAGCACATCTCCCATACCGCCGCTGGCCATACCCGCATTGCCGGCATCAATAATGCTGACCTTACCGTCAACGCCCGCCACCACCGTCCCCGCGCCTTTAAGAACGACAACGCCTGCGTATCGTTGTAGCAGACGTTGCGCAGAAAGTAAGCGATCACTTTCAATTTCTGCAACGGAGCAGCCAAGCAGACGCGCTGCCTCGCCAGGGTGTGGCGTCAGGATGCGATTGTGACGTTTATCGGGATTGATTGCCAGAAGGTTCAGCGCATCGGCGTCCCAGAGCATCGGTTTGCGGAAATTCTCAACTTTCTGCAGGGCTTTTTTGCCCCACTCCTGCTGACCAAGTCCCGGCCCAATGACCACCACATCGGCCCATTCCAGGCTCTCTTCAAGGCTCTGTGGCGTGAGTTGATGTACCATTAGCTCCGGTCGCGCTGTCATGATGGGCGCAATATTTTCGCTACGCGTGAGCACACGCACCAGCCCTGCCCCCGCCCGTAGCGCCGCTTCACCCGCCATGCGGATAGCGCCAGCCGTGCCATGATCGCCGCCAATGATAACCAGTCGGCCATGAGAACCTTTATGCGAGGTGGGGCGGCGTGGCGTAAACCAGTGGGTAAGGAAACGCGCATCAACCCGGGTCAGTAACGTCTCTTGCCCGGCCAGCCAATTCTCCAGCCCCAGAGCATGATGATGGAGCACGCCGACAACATCCCGGGCCTTACCGGTTAGCAGTCCCGGTTTCAGGGCGATAAAGGTGACGGTGTGTGCAGCCTCGATGACCGCGCCGGGCGTTGTACCGGTCTGGGCCTGTAAACCAGAAGGAATATCCAGCGCCAGGACCGGGGCCGGATGCGCATTAGCCTGGGTTATGAGAGCCGCGATAGCTTCTCCCGGAGCGCTGTGTAGCCCCGTGCCCAGTAAGCCATCAATAATCAGATCGACGTCATCAGGCCAGACGATATCCGCGGCATGGATGACACCGCCCGCATTCAGCCACGCCTCTCGCGCTGCCTGAGCCTCTTCCGGCAGCGGCTTACTCCCCTCAATAGCCAACAGGGTCACCCCGATGCCAGCGGCCGCTGCCAGACGTGCGACCACATAGCCATCCCCGCCGTTATTGCCATGGCCGCATAGCACGAGCCAGTGCCGCGTTGTGGCGTAGTGTTCCCGCGCGACGTTGAACGCGGCTTCGCCCGCACGCTGCATCAGCTCAAACAGCGTAATCCCCAGGCTATCTGCCGCCTCCTTTTCCGCCCGTCGCAGTTCATCCGCAGGCCAGATGGAGTGTGGTATACTTACTGCGTATTTCTTCATTGTATGGTCCGTCATGTCAGAACCCCTCGATCTCAATCAATTAGCGCACAGCATCAAACAGTGGGGTACTGAACTGGGTTTTCAGCAGGTCGGGATCGCTGACACCGACCTTTCCGCCAGCGAGCCCAAGCTGCAGGCATGGCTGGACAAACAATATCATGGCGAAATGGAGTGGATGGCGCGACACGGCATGATGCGCGCCCGCCCACACGAGCTTCTGCCCGGTACCTTGCGGGTTATCAGCGTAAGAATGAATTATCTTCCCGCCAATGCCGCCTTCGCCAGCACACTTAAAAACCCGACGCTGGGCTATGTCAGCCGCTACGCGCTGGGCCGCGATTATCATAAATTGTTACGTAACCGATTAAAGCAACTCGGTGAAAAGATCCAGCAGCATTGTGCTTCGCTGAATTTTAGACCCTTTGTCGATTCTGCGCCCATTCTTGAGCGCCCGTTAGCTGAAAAAGCCGGGCTTGGCTGGGTAGGTAAGCACTCACTTATTCTGAATCGCCACGCTGGATCGTTCTTCTTTCTGGGAGAGTTGCTCATTGATTTGCCCCTGCCGGTCGACCAGCCCGTTGAAGAGAACTGCGGTCGCTGCGTGGCCTGCCTCACCATTTGCCCGACCGGGGCGATTGTCGAACCCTATACGGTCGATGCGCGCCGCTGCATCTCTTATCTCACTATTGAGCTGGAAGGCGCAATTCCAGAGGAATTCCGTCCGTTAATCGGTAATCGCATCTATGGTTGCGACGACTGCCAGCTTATCTGCCCGTGGAACCGTTTCTCACAGTTAACAGACGAAGCTGATTTCAGTCCGCGCAAGGCGCTACATGCACCGGAACTGATTGAATTATTTGCCTGGAGTGAGAGCTGGTTTTTGAAAGTGACGGAAGGATCGGCGATTCGCCGTATTGGTCATCTACGCTGGCTGCGTAATATTGCCGTCGCGCTGGGCAATGCCCCCTGGGACGAAGCCAATATTCGTGCGCTGGAACAACGCCGGGGTGAGCACCCACTTCTTGATGAACATATAGAATGGGCCATTGCGCAACAGGTGGGAAAGCGAAATGCCTGCATGGTGGAGGTCCAGACACCGAAGAAACAACGCCTTGTAAGGGTCATCGAGAAAGGGTTAATTCGTGACGCCTGAGCCATCCACAGCTTGTGAATAAAATTAAAAACACATTGCGTATCAATGCCCACAAATTCGTCAAGTGATCCCATTAACAGTTTAAGATGAATTTTTTATTAAACATTTCAATACGTTAAAGTGAGATTATTAATCAGGCGAAGCGATTGTCATTTCAAATGAAGGCGAGCGATCTGTGGATAAGTCTGTTTACAAGAATATGTAAGGACGAAAAAAATCGTCCGCAGCATGTGCTTTCCGCTGTGGATAATTTGATGGAGTAAAAATTTGGAGCGGGAAACGAGACTCGAACTCGCGACCCCGACCTTGGCAAGGTCGTGCTCTACCAACTGAGCTATTCCCG
>OIFX01000040.1_pt1 | contig 148744 bp, 131 predicted proteins | sample 1582151 | NCBI WGS metagenome assembly OIFX01 (sample SAMN07501068, study PRJEB24779) | human gut metagenome
ATCGCAAACGGAACAAACTTTGCAGACAGCTTAGTAATAGGCTCCATTGATTGCCCAATATTATTAGCAGAATCAAACGAAGTACCTGAAAGCACAAAACAAGCTATCAAAGACTCAAAATTTGAAAAAGTTAATGTATTTGGTGGAGAAAACTCAATAGATGAATCAGTCGTAAAAGAATTGATTAAATAAAATAAAAACGCAGCACATAAAAATATTGTGCTGCGTTTTTACAAAAAACATAATCTCTACTAATTTGAACATAATTAGTACACATTCATAGTTTATTATATAGGTATAAACAAAGTAAGTTTAATCTCAAGAAACAATCTCCTCCCTTAATATTGTTTTAACCTTAGATTAAACTGGAGACCATTTAGATGGTCTCTTTTTTATATTAAAATTTTAACCTAAAAAAAAGCTAACTCGTTTGAGTTAGCTTTTCTACTATAATTTATTGTTCAAATGGTTTCGATAAGAATTTGAATCTTTTTTCTATGACTTTGATGTTTGATGGTGTTTTTTGGTACAATTCTCCGTCAGTATCTGCTACTAATCCTTCAGGTGAGATGAACTTTATTTCTTTTGCTTTGAATGTCTGAACGCCTTCGTTTTGTTCGTTAAAATCAAGGCTGTTTGATTGTCCAAACATTGCTTTGAATGCGGCGATGTTGGATTCTTCAACTACAAATACGTTCAATATTCCATCGCTTGGGCTGATGTCAGATATTGGAATTTCCACTCCACCAGAATACAACCCATTAACGACAAACACCATAACTGCATTTCCTTTTAAAGTTTTACCGTCGATTTCCATTTCGTAATCAAATGAATTGTCTTGTGTTAATGTTTCAAAAATTTTCGGAATATATGTCAAGACACCAAAAGTTGATTTATCGGCGTCTTGCATTTTTTGTGCGTTTTCTGATGCCATTCCCACTGTCCAGAAATTCAGAGCGATTTTGTCGTCATTTAATATGCAGTCGTATTCTTTGACTTCTGCATCCAACAAATTTTTACTTGCTTCTTCTGGATTTGCTCCAATATTCACAGTTCGTGAGAAATCGTTGAATGATCCGCCTGGAATAATTCCTATGACAGGGTTCATGTCGTAATCATATAATCCATTGATGACTTCGTTTATTGTTCCGTCGCCTCCGACTACTATTACCAAATCAAAATCTTTTAATTCTTCACATTTTTTGTAAAAATCACCTTGTTCTTCGCTTTGGAAAAACACTGTTTCATTTGATAATTTTAATATATTAGAGCTACATTGAGACAATAATTCAAATATGTCTTGTTGTCCTGAATTATTGTGATACATTACGATTGATTTTTTGAATTTATTCATTGAATCCTCCTAAAAATTTTACGATTTGTACAATTATCATTATGATAGGTTGGTGAATTAAATAAATCATCAAACTTTTTTTGCCCATTTTTGATAATACATTCTCTCTTACATTTAATTTTATATCTAAAAAGTCTCCTGCGCAATATCCAACTAGGTACATGAAATACCAAGGTAGTAATGGGAAATAGTCGCCGCTGTAGAATTTGTCGTTGTAAAATCCAACAAAACTAAACAGATTGCTACTTATATCCATTGAATGAGCGCTTATTTTGTAAGTTAAAATAAACATCACAAAAGATAGGGCACATAATATTTTTTTGTTAAGGGTTAATTTGTCGACAAAAGTCGTTAAGAAGGATGCTGCACACAATAGATGAATTATCCCAAAAACTATGAAAAACTCATTTGCGAAAAAATATGTCGTAGCACTCAAAATCATTGACACGATTAAGAGTGTGATTGTGTGTTTCTTGTGATTGTGGGATAAATTGAAGCAATAACCAGATATTAAAATGAAGCTAATGCAGATGAATCTCTCCCAAATCATTCCAGGCGTATTTACAAACCATTCGATTTTGAAATTTTCCATGTAAACAAGATCGAACAGCAAATGATAAATCACCATGTTTACAATCGCAAATCCCCTTAACGTATCGATTAGATTATTTCGTTTCATCATATCATTGGTGAGAATACTTTTAGTATTACGGATATAATTTTTCTAAACACGCTTTGGCTTTCCAATTGTCTGGAGAAAATTTCTCGAGACTGTGATTGCATTTGCAAGAAATCTTCCTTTAAATCGGAAATAATGTGTGAATCGTAGTACATTGCTCCGTTTTCAAAGTGTAGATACAATGATCTAAAATCAAGATTGATGGAGCCAATGACACAGTATTTGTCATCACTAATACAACTTTTTGCGTGCAAAAATCCTGGTGAGTATTCGAAAATTCTAACACCAGCTTCTAAAAGTGGCTTGTAGTAAGTTCTTGTTACCATGTACACCAATTTTTTGTCGGGAATTCCAGGAGTCATGATTCTGACATCGACTCCGCTTAACGCCGCATCTCTTAGGGAATCTATCATGTCATCTGATGGAATCAAATACGGAGTTGTAATGTAGAAATATTTTCTGGAACGAGACACCAATTGCATGTACGCACCCTTTCCAACAGGAACATCGTCTAATGGAGAATCCGTATAAGGTTGGCAATAACCTTCGTTTTCAGAAACATCTGGGACAGTTTTTTCGAAATAATATTTGTAGTCAAGCTCATTGTCATCGTACAATTCCCAAATTGACAAGAACATTATCGTAAATGACCACACACCATCACCTGTAACTCTGATTCCTGTGTCCTTCCAATATCCAAATTTTTGGATTTTGTTCATGTATTCATCTGCCAAATTAAATCCGCCAGTGTAAGCGACTTTTCCGTCGATAACGATGATTTTTCTGTGATCTCTGTTGTTGTGACGAGGCATTGGTAGAACTCGAATCGGATTGAAAACTTGAACTTTGATGCCTTTTGCTTTTAGTTTGTTGTAATATCTACGCGAAAGTTTCGTCATGCAACCGAAATCGTCGTACAAAATCCTGACATCGACACCTTCTTTAACTTTTTGTTCCAAAACTTCCAAAATATTATTGAACATGTAGCCTTCTTCGATTATAAAAAACTCTAAGAAAATATAATCCTTTGCGTTTTTCAAATCTTCCATCAAATACTCGAAGAAAACTTCACCGTTTTTTAAATATTTCGAACTCGTTTTTGAAAAAACTGGAGCGTGAGCTGTTGTGTTTATGTAAGTTGCGATTGACTTGGAGTCTCCTTCAAGCTCGTCAATTACATTACCATTTGACAAGATATGGTTGTTAAACGTTGAACTTATCGTGTCCATTCGTCTTTGTTGTGCACGGACGAATCTGTTTCTTCTGAAAAACAAATAGAACACCGCTCCAAACAACGGAAATATCCATATAGGAATAAGCCATCCCAGTTTGAAACTCGGGTTTACATCGGTGTTGACCACCATTATCGTAAAAGCGAAGGATATTATAATGTTTAGTGTGTACACATACACAAAGTTTCTTTGAAAACTTAAAATCAAATAAACTAATAGAGAAATTTGAATGATAAACACAATTGCCAGAAGCATTATTCTACTAGTTAAAAATTTGAATAATTTTTTCATTTGCACCTCCACAAATATTTTTAAATTTACTTAATTATAACACAAAACCCCGGCCGACTTTGAAAATCAATTCAAAATCGCCAGGTTTTCTTCTTTTATATTATTATATTATACTAATTTTACTCTGTGATATACTTTCTTACCCTTTTTGATGATAAGTTCATCGTCGTTAAAATCGTGAATTGTGATAACTCTTTTTGGATCAGCTTCCTTGTTGTCATTAACAGAAATACCGTTTTGAGTTACAAGTCTACGTGCTTCGCTGTTTGATTGAGTAAGGCCTGTCATTGTCAACAAATTCAACAAACCAATTCCATTTTCAAAATCCAAAGCCTTCATTTCAGTTGTTGGCATATTTTCATCAACAACATTTGAATTGAACAACGCATTTGCTGTTTGGCGGGCTTCTTCTGCTTTTTCTTCGCCGTGAACTAATTTGCACACCTCAAATGCCAAAACTTCCTTAGCTTTGTTGATTTCGCTTCCTTCTAAGCTACCAAGTCTCTTGCATTCATCAGTTGGCAAGAATGTCAACATCAACAAGAATTTTTTCACATCTCTGTCGTCAACATTTCTCATGTATTGGAATAAATCGTAAGGAGTTGTTTTGTTTTCGTCCAACCATACAGCGCCTTTTTGTGATTTACCCATTTTAACTCCGTCAGCAGTAGTTAAAAGCTTGAAAGTCATCGCGTAAACCTTGTCATTTTCCAATTTTCTTACCAAATCGTATCCGCCTAAAATATTTGACCATTGATCAGAGCCGCCCATTTGTAATTTACAACCATATTTTCTGTATAATACCAAATAATCGTATGATTGCATCAACATATAACTAAATTCGAAAAATGTTAGACCTTGTTTCATTCTGTTCTTGTAACTTTCCAAAGTCAACATTTGATTTACAGAAAAATGAACGCCGATTTCTCTCATGAAATCCAAGAAATTCAAATTCAACAACCAATCCTTGTTGTTTTCAATGTAAGCCTTGTCTTCACCAAAATCGATGAATCTTGTCATTTGGGAATAAAATCTTCTGGCGTTTTCGTCGATAACTTCCTTAGTCATGATACTTCTCATATCGTTACGACCGGAAGGATCACCAATCATTGTTGTTCCACCACCCAAAAGACAAATAGGAATGTGACCGTGAGCTTGCATTCTCATCATAACCATAAGTTGAATAAAATGGCCAATAGTCAAACTATCTGCAGTCGCATCGAATCCGATATAAAATGGAACTCGTTCTTTTCCAAGTAAATCTCTCAATTCATCCTCATAAGTAGCTTGTTCAAAATATCCACGCGCTACTAATTCGTCGAACACATTTTCGTGTTCAAATTTGTAATTAATCATAAACTCCTCCTATAAAATAAAAAAACTCTTGACACGAAAGGGCGAATCTACGCGGTACCACCTTTCTCATCAAAAGCTCATGTTCCATGCAAAGTATGAAACTACCTTGAAAACTCATGTGTTGTAATTCCCGAATAATCGGTACTGGTCACAATCATAATTTTCTATTAAGTTATAAAGATTGTATACTAGAATTAAATTCTAGTCAATAGCAAAATGATTTTTTTATAATTTCGTAGCCAAATGATTGATAAGCACCTCAATCGCAACCTTATTCTTGCCGCCTTTTGGCACAATCAAATCGGCAAATTTCTTACTAGGTTCGACGAAAAGTTCATGCATTGGCTTTACAGTTTCCATATATTGAGTCAAAATCGATTCAATAGTTCTGTCACGTTCCACAACATCTCTTGTAATTCTTCTTTTGAGTCTGACATCTCCATCACAGTCAACGAAAACTTTCATATCCATCAAATTTCGAAGTTCTTCGTTTTCCAAGACCAAAATTCCTTCTACAATCACAATTGGTTTAGGAACTTTTTTCAAAGTATCAGAACTTCTAGTGTGAATTGTAAAATCGTAAGTTGGAATGTTGATTTCTTCATTATTAATAATTTTTTTAACGTGTGCAATCAACAAATCCGTTTCAAAAGATTGCGGATGATCGTAATTCAAACTCGCGCGTTCTTCCATTGTCAAATCATCATGAGCGAAATAATAATTGTCGTGTTCAATAATTTCTATTTTATCTTCAAAATGTTTTTTCAAAGTCTTCACGATTTCAGTCTTACCCGAAGCACTTCCACCTGCGACTCCCACAATATACGGTTTCATAATAGCCTCCTAGTTATTAGTTAATTTTAATATAAATTTTACAAATTTTCAAGAAAAAGCGAAGACAACATTTCAAAAGGACTTTTCAAAAATGAAAAAAATATGGTAAAATAATAGTAAACTATCACAAATTGTGATTGTTAAAATTATTTGGAAAATGTTTTTACAAAAGGAGATTTGAAATGTCAAAAAACACCAAACTTATTATTTACTCGTTGATTTACATATTGTTCATGATAATCATCAGATACACATTGTCTCATGCGCATGGATTTTTGATTGACCATTGCTTGATGATATTCTTGGCAATCGCAGCGTTACTTGGATATTTTCATGGATTTATTTTCAAATTCAATTTTACGATTGTATTCGTAGCGATATTTATGATGCTTTTCATCGGACAAATGACACCTCCATCAAGAGGATTCATCGAATATTCATTCATTGATTTTTATTACGTGTCGGCGGCGACAATTTTCATGTTAGTAGCTGACATTGCAGGATCCATCAGAAAAACTCACATGATTCAAAAAGAGATTTTCTTGGAACAATTAGAAAAAGAAAAAAATGCCAAATTATTTAAAAAATAATCAACCAAACCATCAAGTGTACGCTTGGTGGTTTTTAAAATTTTACCTCAAAATGCTTTAATCTGGAAAAATAAATAAAATAATGTTAAAATATAGATTATAGTTTATTAAAAGAGAAGGAAGAGAATGGATATACTACAAAAATTATCAGAAGAATTAGACATAAAATATGATAACGTTGTTAAGACGGTTGAATTGTTAGATGAGGGAAACACAATTCCATTTATCGCCAGATATAGAAAAGAAATCACTGGAAATTTGACTGACGAAACGTTGAGACAATTAAACGATAGGCTTACATATTTGAGAAACTTGCAAGAAAGAAAAGACGACATCACACGTCTTATCGATGAGCAAGGAAAACTAACAGAAGATTTGAAAAAACAAATCGACGAAGCGGCTATTTTGACAGAATTAGAAGATATTTATCTTCCATTTAAGCCAAAGAAAAGAACTCGTGGATCGATCGCTGTAGAATTGGGACTTCAACCAGTAGCAGATATGATAATGGAAAAGACTCATTCATTGGCAGAAATCGAAAAAAAAGCTTCGGAATTTGTCAACGGAGAAGAAATCAAAACAGTTGATGATGCAATTGCGAAAAGCTTGGACATCATAGCAGAATTTGTATCGGAACAAAAAGTGTTCAGAGATATCGTTCGTAATTCGTTCGTTACAGAGGCGATTTTGAAAACTGAAGAGAAAAACGAAGATGAATCCGGCACATACAAGATGTACTACGATTTTTCTGAGAAAGTAAAAGATGTCAAAGCCCACAGAATTCTTGCAATCTTTAGAGGAGAAAAGGAAGGATTCTTGAAAGTTTCATTCGTTTTAAATGACGATTACAATATTTTCAAAATTATGAGAAAAATCGCAAGGAAAAATGATTTTGAAACTTACGATTTGATTGAAAAAGCAGTCAAAGATAGCTACAAGAGATTGATCGTTCCATCAATCGAAACAGAAGTGCGCCAAAGCATGAAAGAAATGGCAGATGACGAATCAATCGGCGTATTCAAAAGCAATTTGAAACCTTATTTGATGCAGCCACCTATCAAAGAAACTGCAATCATTGGACTTGACCCAGGATTTAGAACTGGTTGCAAAGTCGCTGTAATTTCTGAATACGGAGATTTCTTGGACAGTGCAGTAATTTATGTCACTGATGCCAGAAAACAAATCCAAAGAGCAGACGAAACTTTGAAAAACTTTATCGACAAATACAACGTAAAACTAATCGCAATTGGAAATGGAACTGCATCTCGTGAAACAGAAAAATACGTATCTGATTTGTTGGCGCAAATTGACGACGAAATATTCTACGCAATTGTAAACGAAGCAGGAGCTAGTATTTATTCTGCATCCAAGCTTGCGATTGAAGAATTCCCTGATTTGGATGTAACAATCAGAGGTGCAATCTCAATCGCACGTCGTATCCAAGACCCACTTGCAGAATTGGTTAAAATCTCTCCACAATCGATAGGAGTTGGACAATATCAACACGACGTCAACCAAAAGAAATTGAAATCATCACTTGAAGAAGTAGTGGAAGATTGCGTAAACACAGTTGGTGTCAACATAAACACAGCAAGTTCGGCACTTTTGAATTACGTATCTGGAATTACGAAAACAACTGCGAAAAACATCGTGGATTACAAAATAGAAAATGGACCATTCACTAATCGTCAAGAAATCTTGAAAGTAAAAGGTATTGGACCAAAAGCATTCGTACAATGCGCAGGATTTTTGAGAATTCCTGAAAGCGAAGAAATATTGGACAATACAGAAGTTCACCCAGAAAGCTACGAAATCGCAAAACAAATCATGAAATACGATTTGAACGATATCGATGTTAAAAAACTTTCAGAGGAATTGGAAGTAGGAGAGCCTACTTTGCGTGATATAATTGAAGAACTCAAAAAACCAGGTAGAGATCCACGTGACGAAATGCCAAAACCAGTTCTACGACAAGACGTATTGTCAATCGATGATTTGGAAGAAGGAATGATAGTCACAGGAACTGTAAGAAATGTCGTGGACTTCGGCGCATTCATAGATATTGGAATAAAAGAAGATGGACTTTGCCACATATCCAAAATGAGCAACTCCTACATCAAAAACCCAAGAGAAGTGTGCGAAGTAAGTGACACCGTAAAAGTAAAAATAATTGGAATAGACAAAGAAAGAGGATTGGTTTCCTTGTCAATGAAATTGTAAAATGGGCGCTGTAATAGCGCTTATTTTTGTGAGGAAAATAATTGACAATATGGGATATATAACATAAAATATATACAGAGGGAAATATGAATGATTTTACAGTAATATTTTATGAAAAAGAAAATGGTGAAATACCTATAGAAAAATTTTTAGATACATTACCAATTAAAATGAAAGCAAAAGTAGTTGGATTGATTCAAATATTGCAAGAATTTGGTAATGATTTAAGAGAACCTTACAGCAAATATCTAGGAGATGGTATATTTGAACTTAGGGCAAAGCAAGGTAGTGATTTAAGTAGAGTGTTGTATTTCTTTTATTTGGACAAGAAAATTATATTAACTAATGGATTTGTTAAAAAAAGTCAAAAAACACCAAAGCCAGAAATTCAAAAAGCAAAAAGATATAGAGATAATTTTATGGAAAGGATTAAAAATGAAGACTTTTGATAATTATTTAAAAGAACAATTAGAAGATAAAGAATTTAAAAATGAATATAATAACATTCAACCTGATATTGATATTATAAGAGCGATAGTTTCTGCAAGAACATCCCAAAACTTAACACAAAAACAATTATCTGAAAAGACAGGCATTGATCAATCAGACATTAGCAAATTAGAAAATGGAACTAGAAATCCAAGCATAAATCTTTTGAAAAGACTAGCAGAAGGTTTGGGAATGGATTTGAGAATAGAATTCGTAAAAAAGAATCCACAAATATCAAAATAACCAACCAAGAGATATTGGCATGAAAGCTGATATCTCTTTTTTTGTCAAAAATTCAAAAATAATGGATAATAATTGTGAGGTGGATTATGGATAAGAAATACGTTATAAAAAATGCAGCGGTTAGTCCAGATGATTACAACGATTTGCGTGAAAAATCTGGTATTGGAAATAGAAAATCGAAAAAGAATGCGAAGGTTGCAATCGAAAATTCTCTTTTCATTACAGCAATTTATGATGATGACAGGTTAATTGCGATGGCAAGAGTTGTCGGCGATGGGGCGATTAGTTTGGTGGTTACTGATGTGATGGTGGATTCAGAATATCAGAAAAATGGTTTGGGAAGAGTTTTAATGAATGAGATAGACAAATACTTGGACGAAAATTACGATGAAGATAGCTACATAATTTTGTTGGCGAACACTCCCTACGACAAATTTTACGAAAAATTTAACTTCAAAGAATTTCCAAATAAAAAGGGTATGTTAAGAGTTTTGTGATTTTTGTCTTAAACAATTTAGCAATCCAAAATTTTTGTTAATGATTTTAACGATAAATGATTCAATAATTCTCCAAATTATGATAAAATTTATTCAGCGGGAAATATTTTCCGCAAAATTTATAGGAGGAATTTATGAAATCTAAATCTAAGACTAGCTATAATTTGTCGGTAATTTTACTTATTCCACTTGGTATAGCTATCAATTTTGTTGGTGCAAATTTAACTGCAGCATTAAAATTGCCCGTTTATTTGGATGTTATTGGAACTGTATTCACAGGTGTGTTGTGCGGTCCATGGATTGGTTTTCTTACAGGTGTTGTCACAAATATCGTGACATCTGTTACAAATCCAACACAACTTCCATACATGATTGTAAGTGGTGCGATTGGCTTGGTAGCAGGTTTTTGCGGTAAGAGAGGAATGTTCAAAACTCCACAGAAAACATTTGTAGTAGCCATTATTATTTGGCTTGTGGCGATGATTACATCTGCGCCAATCACTGTGTTGGTTTTCGGTGGTGTTACTGGTGCAAGTGGATCAAGTGCAATCACGACGTTTTTGGTTGCAACAGGAAAAGGATTATGGCAATCAGTGCTTGGTTCAACAGTTCTTACAGAAACTTTGGACAAATTCTTGACTTCTTTTGCAGTGTATTTTCTAATCAAATCCATTCCGAACAGAAACTTGTTGAGATATCCTAACGGACTAGAATACATAAAAGAAAAGAAGAACAAATACGTGAGAGGTGCAAAATGATATCTAAAATTTTCCCAACAACAAAACTTTTTATGGTCATAGTTACAGTTATTATTTCGTTGGTTTTGCCATGGCAATTTGCATATCTTTTCGTACTTCCATTAAGTTTGATATTGGCTTTATTGGACAATAAATTCAAACCATATTTCAAAAAATTGTGGATAGTTTTGTTATTCGTATTACTAATAATGTTTTTATTCCAATTGTTATTGGACAAATCAACAGAACACGTTTATTTGAATTTAGGATTTATGAGAGTGACACTTAACGGGATATTAAATGGTTTGGAACAAACTAAATTCATTCTTACACTTATAACATTGTTTTTATTATTCTTCGAAACTACAGACATCGAAGACTTGATGATATCACTTCAAGAAAAAAATGTAAGCCACGTTACAAGTTATGTTATCATGGCAACAATGACAATGATTCCTGAAATGATTAAGAAAAGTTCCAAAATCATCAAAGCCCAAGAAGCGCGTGGAATTGAAACGACAGGCTCTTTGAAAAACAGAGCGAAGGCGTTCTTCCCTTCACTTGGACCTTTGATTATATCTTCACTTTCAGAAATAGATGAAAAGACGATTACACTAGAAGCACGTGGATTTGCATCCGAAAACGAAAAAACATGCCTCAAAGAAATCAAGAAAACAACTACAGACAGAATAATTTTCTACGTATTCATTGCCTTGGTTGTGTTGGCATTGGTGTGGAGGTTTAAATAATGATAGAACTTAAAAATGTTTCGTTCAAATATGAACTTCAACAAGAAAAAACGATAAAAAATTTGGATTTGTACGTTCAACAAGGAGAATTCATAGGAATTATCGGCAAAAATGGTTCCGGCAAGACGACTTTGTGCAACATTATTAGAGGAATAATTCCGGATTTCGTTCAAGGAGAGATTTCAGGCGACATAATAATTGACAACAAAAACATCGACGATATCGAACGTGGAGAAATGGCGGAATTAGTTGGATTTGTATTCCAAAACCCATTCAGTCAAATTTCTGGAATCAAGAAAACTGTATTCGAAGAAATAGCCTACGGACTCGAAAACTTGGGAGTTCCAAGAGAAGAAATCAAACGAAGAGTAACTGATGTAATAAAATTACTTAAAATTGAAGATTTACAAGATAAAAATCCGAACGAATTATCAGGTGGACAATCGCAAAGAGTTGCGATAGCTTCAATCATCGTCATGAATCCTAAAGTGTTAATATTTGACGAGCCTACAAGTCAGCTAGACCCACTGGGAACTGAAGAAATATTCGACATTTTAAAACTTTTGAAATCACAAAACAAAACTATAATATTGGTTGAACACAAAATTGATTTGATAGCAGAATATGCAGATCGAGTTGTCGTAATGGATGATGGAGAAATTATCTTCAACGGTGAAACTCACGAAGTTTTATCAAACGACAAAATCGAAGAACACAATGTATCTATGCCTATAGTTTCGAAACTTGCCTACAAGATGAACGCTGAAAAACAAGGATTTTTCAAAAAAGTTCCTATTACTTTGGATGAATGCAAGAAAGAATTGGAGGAAGATTAATGAGCGAATTAGAATTTAAAAATGTAAGCTTTACTTATCCTAACGGATTCAAAGCGATTAACGATTTGAATTTTGTTGTGTATCCTTCAGAAAAAGTTGCAATCGTAGGACAAAACGGAGCTGGCAAATCAACTTGCGCCAAATTAATGAATGGATTATTGAGACCAAGTTCTGGAGAAATCTTGTTAGAGGGCAAAAACACAAAAGACATGACAACAGCCCAAATCTCCAGAAAAGTTGGCTACGTATTCCAAAATCCTAACGATCAAATCTTCAACTCAACAGTTTACGATGAAGTTGCATTTTCATTGAGAGCATTGAAAGTCGACGAAGATGAAATGGATAGACGTGTCAGACAGGCGTGCGAAATTTGCGAACTTTCAGAATATTTGGACGATCATCCTTACGATTTGCCATTTAGTACGAGAAAATTCATCACGATTGCAATTACAATCGCAAACGACTGTGACATTTTCATATTTGACGAGCCAACTGCAGGACAAGATGCATATTCGATGAGTTGCTTGAAAAGAGTCATCGACCATTTGCACAATTTGAACAAAACAATCATAACAATAACGCACGATATGGAATTTGTCGTTGAAAACTTCAACAGAGTTGTCGTAATGTCCAACAAGGAAATCATCAAAGACGCAGATAAGAAGGAAGTTTTTGACGAAGACGAAATACTACAAAAAGCATATATCCAACCGCCTGTTATCAAAAGACTTTGCAATTCGATTAATTTGAACGAAAAATTGTTGTCGGTGGATGATTTTGTAGATTACATCAAAGATTTTGGAGGACAAAATGATTAATTGTATATTGGATTTTGATCCAGGAGTGGATGATGCAGCGGCATTATTTGCAATTAAAAAAGCAAAAAATTTAAATTTGTTGGCGCTTTCATCGGTGAGCGGTAACGTATCAATTGACCACACAACAAGAAACATGCAATGCTTGGCAAAATTATTGGATATAAATGTTCCGATGGGAAAAGGACAAGAAGTGCCACTTGTAAGAGAGCCTTTCTTTGCGACAGTTCACGGAGATGATGGAATTGCAGGATTCAGAGATATGATTGAATCAGACGATGTAGGAGAACTTTCAAGCGAAAATTCAGTTACAATGATGCACGAAATCATTCAAAAATCGACTGAAAAAATCACAATCATCGCAGTAGGACCACTTACAAACATTGCGCTATTGCTTCGAACTTTTCCAGAAGACAAGGAAAAAATCGAACAAATTAGCATCATGGGTGGCTCAATTACAAGAGGAAATGTAACAAGCCTCAGCGAATTTAATTTCTTCGTAGATCCAGAAGCTGCAAAAATCGTGTTTGAAAGTGGCGTGAAACTCATCATGGCAGGACTTAATATTACACAAAAAGCCAGCATAACTGATGAGCAAATCCAATTCTTGGACACAATTGATACGAAAAGAACCAAATTTGCACACAGAATTTTGAAATACTACGCATCAAATGATGCAGGAATTCACGATCCTTGCTCAGTAATTGTTCTGGATAATCCAGAAGTTTTCGAAACAGAAGACATGTACATCAAAATCGATGTGCAAAACGACGAAACAAGAGGAATGAGCTACAGAGATTTAATAAAAGAAGAAAATGGCGAATTCAATTGCAAAGTTATCACTAAAATAGACAGAGAAAAATTCAGAGAAATTTTGATGCAAGCTCTAACGGAATAAAACTTACTCCGAAATATTTCGGAGTTTTTTTATTTTACTGTGTAAAAAATATGGGAAAAGGGGTATAATGATATTGGATATTAGAAAAGGATATCACATTTAGGAGGTAGAAAATTATGGCATGTACTACACTATTAGTAGGTAAAGAAGCGAGCTTTGACGGCTCAACAATTATTTCAAGAAGTGAAGATTCTCCTTCTGGAATTTTTACAGCAAAAAGATTTATCGTTGTAAAACCAGAAGATCAACCAAGAAAATACGAATCAGTTTTATCAGGATGCAAGGTAGATTTACCGGATAATCCTATGAGATATACAGCACTTCCAAACTCTGACACATTCGAAGGAGATTGGGCAGCATCAGGCGTTAACGAAAAAAATATTTCAATGAGTGCTACTGAAACTATCACTACAAACGCAAGAGTTCAAGGAGCAGATCCTTTGATTCAATATCCAACAAAAGAAAAAAAATGTGGCGGTATTGGCGAAGAAGATTTCGTAACTCTTGTTCTTCCATACATCAACTCTGCAAGAGAAGGCGTTGAAAGATTAGGAAAATTATTAGAAGAACACGGAACTTACGAATCAAACGGAATCGCATTCCAAGATGTTGATGAAATTTGGTGGTTGGAAACAATCGGAGGACATCACTGGATGGCAAGAAGAGTTCCTGATGATGCATACGTTGTAATGCCAAACCAATTGGGAATTGATTATTTTGATTTCGACGATGCTTATGGTGAACAAAAAGAATTCATGTGCTCAAAAGATTTGAAAGAATGGTCCGAAAAACATCACTTATTCTTAGATCAAGAAGATTATGTAAATCCAAGATTAGCATACGGATCTCACGATCACTCAGATCACACATACAACACACCAAGAGCATGGATTATGCTTAGATATTTCAATCCAAACACATTAATTTGGGATGGAGAAGACGCTGATTTTACACCAGAATCTGACGATTTGCCATGGGCAATGGTACCAGAAAGAAAAATCACAGTTGAAGATATGAAGACAATATTGTCTAGCCACTACGAAGGAACACCTTATGATTGCTACGCAAAACACGGAGATCCAAACTACCGCGGAATGTATCGTCCATTGGGAATTAGCCGTGACAACGTAACACATTTCACACAAATAAGACCATACGCTCCAGAAGAAATCAGAGCAATTCAATGGTTGTCATTCGGTAGCAACGCATTCAATGCAGCAGTTGCATTCTACGCAAACGTAGAAACAACACCAAGCTATGTTGGAGATCAAGTAGTAAAAGCAACATCAGAAAACTTCTACTGGGCTAACAGAATCATAGCAGCACTTTGCGATGCACATTTCAACAAAACAGCAATCTTCATCGAAAGATACCAAGGAGCAGTTCAATCTAAATCCAATGAAATTATCAACAAATACGACGAAGAATTTGCTAAAAACTCAGGTAACGTTCATGAATTACTTGAAAAAGCAAACCAAGAAATGGCAGATTTCTTAAAAGAAAAAACAGACAAATTACTTCACGACGTTTTATTCACAGCAAGCTGCGAAATGAAAAACGGATTCGCAAGAAGTGACAACTAATATTTAACGAGAATCGGGTTTGACAATCAAACCCGGTTTTTCTACATAAGAAATTTTAAAAGAGGAAACATAAATGAAAGCACTAAGTATACAACCATTCTACGCAACCATGATAGCTATGGGATGCAAATGGATCGAACTTCGCAGTTGGAAGACAGATTATCGAGGATGGATATTGATTTGTGCATCCACTGCCAGAAACAAATTCGAAAGAACATCACTCATGAATGGACACGCAATAGCAATCGCAGAATTGGCCGACATTCGAAAATACAACGACGAAACTGACAGAGCAGATGCATTTTTAGATGATGACGAAACATTTGAGGGATATTCGTGGATATTCAACCGCGTAATTCCAATCGTGCCATTTCCGGTAAAAGGCAAACTCCACTTATTCGAAGTGGAACGTGAACTAGATGACCTTGAACCCATCGACATAGATTACGACACAAAACAATACGATGTAGATGTCGCAACGTGGTGGAAAGAAAATGGGTTCATAGAAAACTTGGATATATTTGGAGAAGAATAATTTAATTCTAAAAAAATTTAAAAAACAGAGCGAAAGAAATAACTTTCGCTCTGTTTTTTTGCAGAGAGAAACAGCTACAATGCTGAATTAACAAACTCATTTTGATATAATAATATTTAAGAATAATTAATAAAAAGCAATAAAAATATAGCAGGTGATTACATGGACAACATAACAGGATCTAACCTTGGATTTGAAATTGTAAAGAGTACACCAGCATAAGGAGAGTGTAAATTGTCTAAAATGAAGAAAGAGCAAATTTCTGCCAAGGGATTTTCAATTCAAGATATACTGAAGATTTTAAAAATGATTATATAAGCTTAACGGATATAGCAAAATATAAAAATAAAGAAGAACCAAATGTAGTTGTAGCTAACTGGATGAGAAATTACAATACTATAGAATATTTAGGAATTTGGGAGCAATTAAATAATCCAGAATTTAACCCCCTCGAATTCGAGGGGTATTAAAAAACTAGAGGGAAATAAATAATTTTTTAAGCAATTAATTGCCAAATTTGGGAAAAAATCATCGATCTTATCGTGGAGCAAGCGGAGTATATCGACGAGGTTGTAGGATAAATTTATCATCAAAAGGAGATTATTATGGAAAGAACTATTCGTGTAAAAGGAAAGGGCAAGATTTCGGTGAAGCCTGACACTATCAAGATTACGATAAAAGCTGAGGGTTTGCGCTGGAATTACGACGAGACTATTGAACAATCGACACAAGACACGAAAATGTTGCGAGATGCTTTGGAAAAGGCGGGGCTCGACCCGAAGAATTTGAAGACAACGCATTTTTCGATTGATTCGAAATATGAGAGATATCGCGACAAAAACGACGACTATAAGGACAGATTCGTAGGTTACAAATACGAGCATCGCACTTATATTGAGTTTGAAAATGACAATAAGATACTGGGGAAGGTTTTGTACGAATTGGCGCATTGCGATGTAAAAGTGAAGTTTGAAATTAATCACACTGTAAAGGACAAGGAAAAGGTCAAGAATGATTTGTTAGAAAAGGCGGTAGAAGATTCTACAACGAAGGCAAAGGTGTTGGCGAAGGCTTCTGGTGTGAAGTTGAAGGAAATACTTAACATAGATTATTCGTGGGGAGAAATCGAGATATATTCATCTCCGATGGATGATTTGATGGTTTGTGAAGCGGCATCGACATATGACATAGACATCGAGGCTGATGACATTGATATACAAGACACTGTTACGATTACATGGACAATAGAATAAATATGAATCATACAAAAGAAGTAGCAAAAAAAATATATATGTTATCTGGTTTGGGATGTGACAAATCAAACGTAAATAATCTTGAAATCGAATTAAATAAGTACAGTTATACTATTGAATATATCAATTTACCAGGACAATTTTCAAATATAGATGTGAACGTAGAAAACGAAGAAGATTTTGAAAAATGGATAGAAACTCAGATACCAAAAAATTCAATCGTTATTGGATATTCACTAGGTGCAGATTTATTGATTAGAAACATTGAAAGTATAAAACCAGATAAATTAATTATTTTAGATGGCGCAATTATTACGAATGATTTCACGAAAACAACAGTGGAAAAAGAAGTTGAATTTAGTAGAAGGTATATAAAAGAAAATAGTCTTGAGATGAATGCTGACACAATTTCTAATTTGCTTTATATAAAGTTCAAAGAAGATGTGGATGTTTTTGACATGCATATAAAAGAAAAAACGCTGTTATTATTAGCTGATACACCAGATGATTTATACAAATATAAGAAAAATAAAGTAGAGAAAAATAATAATCAAGAAAATATAAAATCACTATTTGTCCCAAATACATCACATGATTTTCACACTGAAAAGCCAGTTGAAATAGCTGAATGTATTGGTGAATTTTTAATAGAATAAATCAAATAAACCAGAGAATGTTTCTCTGGTTTATGTTTACATAAATATCAAATGTGCGATTGGGACTACTATCAAAAGTGAGATTATTGTTCTTTCGATAAATATGACGAATAATTCGAACAAATTAACAGGAATTGATGATGCGAGGATGAGTCCTCCGACTTCTGATAGATAGATTAATTGTGTTACAGAAATTGTCGCTACGATGAATTTGGTCATTTGCGATTGAATTGTGCTTGCGGCTATGATGGATGGTGTGAACATGTCACTGAATCCGACGATCATTGTCTTGGATGCTTCCAAGCTTTCTGGAACTTTCAGAAAGTTCAACAGTGGCAAGAATGGCTTTCCAAGAATTTCGAAAACTTGCGTGTTATTGGCAAGTACAAGCGATGCAGTTCCTATGATCATAACTATTGGCATTACTGAAAACCACATTCCAAATGCGTTTTCGATTCCGTTTTTCAAAAATTCTCCGATTCCTTTGTGTGATTCTGCACGTTTGATTGCCAAATCTAATCCGTATTGTACGGATGAAGAATAATTTTTCGATATATCTTCATTTGCTTGATTAGATTCTACAAAATATTCATCTTTTTTTAATGACAATGGTGGAATTCTTGGTACGATAATTGCGCACGCGATTCCGACTAAGCATACCAATAAGTAGTACACTCCAAAGTAGTCGACCATGTCAACTTGTGACAAGACAATCAGACTGAATGTGATGGAAACTGCAGAGAAATTCGTAGAAATAATTGCGGCTTCTTTTGCAGAATAATATCCAGATTCGTATTGATTTGAAGTCAGCATGACTCCTAATGTTCCATCTCCAATCCAACTTGTGATGCAATCTACTGCTGCACGTCCAGGAATCAAAAATACTGGTCGCATTATTTTGGTGAAAATCGCACCGATAAATTCCAAAAGTCCAAAATCCAACAAAAGTGGTAGTAGCATGCTGGCGATTACGAAAATAATTACAAGCGATGTCAACAAATCGTTGAGGATAAATGTGGCAGATTCATCTGCGACTATCATGTCGTAAAATTTCCCAAAGTGTAGCTTGTCTTTCAACACGACCATCCACACGACGATAAATCCTAGAATTCTTAGAATTAGCCACACGCCTGTTACGGAAAATGTCTGATCCAAAAGTTTGCTTTCTTTGATGAATTTGACATTGAAACTTGCCAAGACGCTCATGACAAATGATATCGTGATTATTATTGTGCAAAGTGCTGGTAGATAATCGCCGATGGTTTTGGCGATAAAATCAGCGAAAATTTTGACTATTATTGTCCAATTGCCATCGAATTTTACGGGAATCATGAAGATAATTATCCCAATAATCGATGGAATCAGAAATTTAAGTAATGATTTCTTGTTGGTTTTCATATTATCTCCTCGCTTTAAAATATTTCAACTAGTATATCATTAATAAAAAGATGATGCAAGAAAATAACAAATAAAATTACTGAGAAGAAGTGAGAGATCCTTTGGTGTAATAAATTTAAAAATCTTCTGGTATTAAAATTAGAAAAATCCTCTAGCACGAATATCTAGACTACACAAATTGAAGATTTCTAAATCTCAAAATCCTAAAATCGTAAGCACGCTAACGCTTACGCGGTACGATTTTTGACGGATTTTTTTCGATTTGAAATCAAACAATTTGTTCCGTATGATATTCTTAGCCAGAGGATTTTTTAATTTGCTGATGTTTCTAATCCGTAGAACTTTCTAATCTACAAAAATCTCAAACAAAAAGGCTGCAAATAGTGCAGCCAATTAATTATTCTTCAGTATTTTCTTCATCATCGTCATCTGATTGATTTTCTTCTGCCATTGTTTCCATTTCTTCTTTCAAGACTTTGTTGTCCAAGTTCGAATCGTTGATCATGGATTTTACTTTGCTGGCATCTTTTTTGCTGTAATGTTGATCGTCGTCGTATTTCTTTTCCAATAAATCCAAGATTTTGAATCTTCTTTTGGATTCTTTCTTGATTTTTTTGAAATCTCTGATGTATGCGTAAATCAAGAATAGTATCAATACAATACCAGCGTAACCTATGATAGGGTATGTGATGCTTATAAGTTTTCTGAATCCTAAAAAGCTTAGGAAAAATCCTACAGTAACGAATCCTATCAAATACATTTTGTATTTCTCAGGATTACTTTTCGAAAATCTTTTTGCCAACGAATAATACAAGCCAATTGCTGTGTTAAAAATCATTCCGAATATTACCAAGCTCATTATCAAACCAAGAACAGGGTTGATTTCTTCGATTAAAACTTGTGTTGGAAGATCTGAATCTTTTAAAATGTCGACTCTCATAAATAAAACAACAGCCAAAAGCGATGTTACTGTTCCTGTGATAAATCCTCCCAAAAGTCCACTGACTTTGGCTTCTTCTGATAATACGTGGTTACCACCGATTGCAAATGCTGTACTCAAACCAACCATCATGCACAATGAAAAATAGTTGACTACAGAAAGCCAAGGATTGCCAAAATTTTTCGGAATAGTCCTTGCGATTGGATCCAATTGGTCAAAACTTCCGTCAAATTTCACGATTGTATAGATTGATGCGATTAAAATCAACGCCACGATAATTGGTGTGAATGCTCCGATAATTCTCGTAACTTTTTCAAAATCCATCATTCCTACGAAAATTACAAGTAGTGCGCAAATCAAAGAGCCTATCCATGGAGCGAGTCCAAATTGTTGGTTGAGGTTGGAACCTGCACCTGATAGCATTACAAACCCGATTATAAATCCTGTTAAGATAAGTAAAATGTCGAAAACTTTCGTGAATTTCTTGGATGCTATCTCATCCAAAACATCGCTGTGCTCATCTGCAAAATAATACGAGCCCAATTCCAAAATAATCGCTCCGATGAATGTATGCAACAACAAAACAAATAGCGCAGTCCACAAACCAGACTTGCCATAAGCTGTGAAATATTGCAAGATTTCTTGTCCACTTGCAAGGCCTGCGCCAGTTAGCACTGCGACGTATGCAAGGGATGTGTGTAATATTTTTTTTGTCATAATATCTCCTTCTTTTGTAAAATTATATAATAAATTTTTTAAATTGCCAAATTTTTATTATATAACAAATACAATAAAATTCAAATTTGAAAACTGAACAATATGGTATAATATTCATGAAAAGAGGTGCTATATGTTTAAAGTTAAAAATTTTGAAGATAATGATGATGTAATAATCAAAGAACAAAATGGAGCGTTTAAAGTTGTAGAATACAAGAGGGATTTGTCGGTTGATTACGAACAAGCACAAAGCTCTTACTTCGCATCTGAAATGAATGTCAGAAGAAGACAATTGGTGTGCGATGTTTCCCAATCAAATATAACTGTGCAAGCGGGAGCTATGCAATGGATGGTTGGAAATGTCAATTCAACTACTGGAATAAAAGGAGCTGGAGATTTCTTCAAAAAAGCTTTGCGTGGTTCTGTCACTGGTGAAAGTGCAATCAAACCAGAATACACAGGTGATGGGCTTTTGGTATTGGAACCGACATACAAGCACATTATTTTGTTGGATGCAGATGATTGGAACAACGAAATCATCATTGAAGATGGATTGTTCTTGGCTTGCGATTCTGAATTGGAACACAAAGCTATCATGCAATCGAGTATTTCATCGGCCGTTGCAGGTGGAGAAGGCTTGTTCAACTTGGGACTTCACGGAACGGGAATTGTAGCATTGGAATCTTATGTTCCAAGAGAAGAATTGATTGAAATAACTCTTGACAATGACGTGTTGAAAATAGATGGAAGCATGGCGATTGCTTGGAGTGGAACGTTGAGCTTTACAGTTGAAAGAGCTGGCAAATCGTTGATAGGTTCTGCTACAAGTGGTGAAGGACTTGTGAATGTCTACAGAGGAACTGGAAAAGTTCTAATGGCACCAGTTTTAGAATAAATGAAAATGATAAACCACTAGATAACAAACCTTAATGCTTTAGAAATCTTCAATTTGTGGAGTCTAGATATTCGTGCATTAATGGTTTGTTATTTTTTATTTTCGTTCATAGCCAATTAGAAAAAAAAGCGTGAAAGTTTGCAAAAATTTTCGCGTTTTTTTAATGGGTTTAATTGAATATGGTATAATAAGATAAAGAATATTCAAAGTAATGTAAAGAACATCTTGGGAGGCAATACTATGAATAAATTGAGAAACAAATTATACAAATACGAATTTGGAACTATGATTTTAGGTGTAATTCTGTTTATCGTGGAATTGAAGTTTGCAACGAATTATCCTAGACTTGTAAGCGCGTTGATATCGCCATTATCGAATATTTTCATCTACGCAGCGATTTTTATTGTGTTGATTTTGATTGTTTTGGAGATGATCAATGCGATTAAACACAGAAATTTCGATATTTTGTTTTTCATTTTAATCATTTTAGTGGGACTTTATTTGATGTATCGTATTATTTAAAATTTGGAGGATATTATGAGTATATTTGATAAATTAAAAAGCGTTTTTTCTTCAGAAGAAAAAGAAACTAACAGCCAAGCACACAAGAATGATTGGTATGTTTTTGAATGGAGCGTAAAGGATACTGGAGAAATCTTCTATGTTGGATATGGTTATGGTGATGATTCCAAGTCTTTCGGATTTGAAACTTATCACGGAGAAAGAATCAAGGAAAAATTAGACGTGGAATGTAAAATCATCAAGGACAACTTGGAAGAAGACGAAGCACGTGATTTGCAACAAGAAGAATTGAAGAGAGTGTTGAAAGAAACTGACAATGTGATTATCAATCGTGTGACTCCTAATATGATTACTAGAAAATCGGGATTATTAAAGTCAGTTACTACACCAAACTACAGATTTGAACAAGCACCAGTGTTGTATGTTTCTGAATATGAACAACATTATTTGGATATGGATTATGATGATTTCGAAAAGGTTGACTTGGATAATTTGAAATCAGTGTTCTTGGTTGAAAAGGGTGTTGACGATGAAATTATCGCGAACATTTACAAGGATGATTTGGACAAATATGTAAACCAGACAAAATCTTTGTTGGAACACGAAAACATTAAAATCGTTGATGACCAATTTGCAAATGATGTAACTGCTTGGGTCTACATTGGAGATGATTCCATAGCTAAGGTTAAGGAATACGAGGACAAGGCACAACAAAAACTTTCCAAGAAAATCCCTGTATACCACATGATGGATGTGTTGAAGAAATTAAAGGAAAAGAACAAGGACAGCTTGGATGAGATTTTCAACAAAATCAAGACTACAAAAGAAGTTGTAATTCACCCACACAACAGTAGAGTTGCTGTGTTTGATATCAAAAACTTGGACGATCCTGCAAAGGGTGCGAAGGAAGGTTTGAGATATTGGAACGAAGGAGAAAAATTTAGAAAGGATTCTCATTTCCAATCTGCAATCAAAAACTACGACACTGCTCGTGAAAACGGATTGTGTACTCCTGCACTTTACAGTTCTTATGCTAGTGTTTACAGAAGCATGAAGGATTACGACAACGAAATTGATATTTTGCAAGAAGGTATCAAGAGATTGTCCAATCAAGATAATGTGTCTGAATCTCACATAAATTCTATGAAAGAAAGATTAGAAAAAGCAAAGGAACTTTTATTAAAAGAATAACTTGAACGAATTTCCCAATTTGAGAAATCAAGTTGGGGAATTTTTTATCGCTAAGCGTTATATGATATAATATATAAAGGTGGTAAAATGAAAGATGCTCTCGGAAGAAAGATAGATTATTTGAGAATTTCGGTGACTGATAAGTGCAATTTGAGATGCAAATATTGCATGCCAGAAGAAGGAATCACGCACTTGAATCATGACGAAATTCTAACTATAGATGAAACTTTGAAAATAGTAGAAGTTTTCAAAGATTTAGGAATAAAAAAAGTGCGTTTAACGGGAGGCGAACCTCTTGTTAGAAACGGAATATTGGATTTGGTAAAAGGCATCAAGGACATGGGAATCGAAGAAATCTGCATGACTACCAACGCCATCAAATTGTACGACATGGCTGATGATTTGAGAAAAAATGGCGTGGATAGATTCAACATTTCATTGGATACTTTGCATGCGGATAAATTTTTCGACATAACTCGTGGTGGAGATTTGAAAAAGGTTTTGAAATCCATCGATAAATTAAAACAAATGGATATGGAACCTATCAAAATCAACACCGTTGTGATGAGACATTTCAACTACGATGAGATTGAAGATTTTGTGAAGTTCGCAGAGAATGGTGTGATTGTGAGATTTATCGAGCTGATGCCTATTGGTGAAGCGATTGGAAAATCTGATGATTACGTGTCGAACGAAGAAATTATCAAAAAAATTGGCAATCTTCAAAAAATTGACAGTGATTCACAAAAATCGAAGGTGGCAGAATATTACACCAATCCAAATGGTGCGATTGTGGGATTTATCAATCCGATTTCTCACAAATTCTGTTCAGAATGTAACAGAGTTAGGTTGGATTGCAAGGGCAATTTGTTGATGTGTTTGCATTCTAATAAGTCGATTAATTTGAAAGATTGTATTAGAAATGGCGAGGATATCCGTCAAATAATCACCCAAGAAATATACAATAAACCAGAAAGACATTATCTCGAAGAAGGTAACTTCAATAAAAGGGATATGAATACTATAGGAGGTTAATGTGGATTTAACTCATTTTAACGAAGATGGTTTGCCAAGAATGGTGGATGTATCTGAAAAGGAAACTACTAAAAGAGTTGCTGTGGCTCATAGTAGGATTTATATGAAAAAAGAAACTATGCAAAAAATCACCGAAAAATCCATCAAAAAAGGCGACGTTTTGAGTGTCGCACAAACGGCGGCGATTATGGCTGCGAAGAAAACATCAGAAATTATTCCAATGTGTCACAATATTTTCATCACAGGTGTTGATGTTAAATTTGAATTGGCAGATGATTTTATAGATATTTTCGTTCAATCAAACACAGAATCAAAAACGGGAATTGAGATGGAAAGTTTGACTGCTGCAAGTGTAGCGGCTCTTACGATTTATGATATGTGCAAGGCAATTGACCGTTCGATGAGAATTACAAATGTGGAATTACTTCATAAAGAAGGCGGCAAAAGCGGCGTTTACAATAGAAGTGTGGACAGTGATGAGGCAGTTGTCATCGATGTGAATATCAGCGAGAAAAAAGGCACTGTGAAGACACCTGTAGAATTTGCAGAACTAAAAGTGGATCACGGATTGGTTGGAGATGCTCATGCTGGAAATTGGCACAGACAAGTGTCGCTTTTGGCAGAAGAATCCATCAACAAAATGCGCGAAATGGGTCTTGATTTGAAAGATGGAGATTTCGCAGAAAATATCACAACGAGAAACATCGAACTATTTACGCTTCCTGTCGGTCAAGTGTTGACGATTGGAGAATGCGTGCTTGAGGTGACACAAATAGGCAAAGAATGTCACAAAGGTTGTGCGATTAAACAAAAAGTTGGCAATTGTATTATGCCAACGGAAGGAATTTTCTGCAAAGTTTTAAAGGGTGGAATTATTAAGAAAAACGACAAAATCAAGCTTGTAGAATTAAATTAAAAGTTTGTGTTATAATATATTCGGAGTCTGGGGGTGCTTTACGCTGAGATCTTTTTAGAAACCCTTAAACCTGCTCATGATAATGCATGCGAAGGGAAGAACTTAGAATGTTTTTTGCGGATACATGGATTGTGTATCCGTTATTTTTTTCCAGTCTCCAAATTAAATTAGGAGGTATTTATGGAATATACAACTCAATTAGACGCTGCGAAGAAGAAAATCATTACAAAAGAAATGAAAAGAGTAGCGCAAAAAGAAAACATAGACGTAGAAATTCTTAGAGAAAAAATTGCAAAAGGATACGTGGTTATTCCTGCAAACAAAAACCACAAATCATTAGATGCCCACGGCGTTGGCGAAGGTTTGAAAACAAAAATTAACGTGAATTTAGGTATTTCAAAAGACTGCTACAACATCGAAAAGGAAATGGAAAAAGTTAGAGTGGCAATCGACATGGATGCAGAAGCGATAATGGATTTGTCAAATTACGGTAAGACAAGAAAATTTAGAGAAGAACTTATCGATTACTCTCCAGCAATGATAGGAAGCGTTCCAATGTACGATTGTGTGGGAATGTTGGATAAAGAATTGAAGGATATTACTGAAGAAGAATTCTTGGAAGTTGTGGAACAACACGCAAAAGACGGGGTGGATTTCATCACAATTCACGTGGGACTTACAAGAGATATCGCACAACATTTGAAAACAACAGACAGAATCACAAAAATCGTGTCACGTGGTGGATCGTTATTATTCGCGTGGATGATTGTGAACAACAAAGAAAATCCACTTGTAACAAGATACGACGATATACTTGAAATCTGCGAAAAATACGACGTGACACTAAGCTTGGGAGATGCATTGAGACCAGGTTGTATCAACGATGCGACAGATGATTTGCAAATTCAAGAGCTAATCAATCTATCCAGAATGGCAAAAAGAGCCTACGAAAAAAATGTCCAAGTAATGATTGAAGGACCAGGTCATGTTCCAATCGATCAAATCGAAGCAAATATGAAAATCGAAAAAACTATCTGTAACAACGCACCATTTTATGTTTTGGGACCGTTGGTTACTGACATTGCGCCAGGATACGATCACATCACATCAGCAATCGGCGGTGCAATCGCAGCAAGTACGGGAGCGGATTTCTTGTGCTACGTAACTCCCGCAGAACATTTGAGACTACCTAACTTGGAAGATATGAAAGAAGGAATCATTGCTACGAAAATCGCGGCTCACGCTGGAGATATAGCGAAGAAAATCCCTGGAGCAAAAGAAAGAGACGACGAAATGAGTAGAGCCCGCTTCAACTTGGATTGGGAAAAAATGTTCGAACTTGCAATTGACAGCGAAAAACCAAAAAAATACAGAAAAGAATCTCAACCAATCGAAGAAGATAGCTGCACAATGTGCGGTAAAATGTGTTCAATGAGAACAGTTAAGAAAGTATTGAACGGCGAAGATGTCAATTTAATTTAGAAAATTTGATTAAAAAATTTATTTCAAAATGCGGATTCAACCATCAAGAATATCTTGGTGGTTGTTTTTTATTTGAACGAAATTGAAAAATATTCGAGAAAATCATTGACAATGGTTATTAGTAGTCGTATAATTCTAATAGTATTAGGTAAAAAGGTGATATTATGAATGAAAAATTAGCAAAAGAAGTTATAAGATGCGTTCACAGCATTGGAAAACACCATCCTCACAAACAAATTAACGATTCTGTTAGAGGAGAAAACATGGCTTTGGGATTTATAAAATCAGAAGGCGGTTCGACTTATCCCAAAGAAATTGAACTTGCGATGGGAATTTCCAGTGCGAGAGTTGCAGCGATTATCAAAAAATTGGAACAACGAAATCTTGTAATCAGAACTGATGACAAAATTGACAGGAGAAAAACTTTGGTTACTTTGACCGAACAAGGTGAAGAAGTAGCCCTTGAAACTGAAAAGAAAATAATGTATGCGCTTGGTCAAATGTTTGATTATTTAGGAGAAGAAGATTCTGAAAATTTCGTACGAATAATCGACAAGCTTATCAAAAATTTGCCAAAGATTAGCAAAGACTGCGAAGAAAAATTTAAAGAAATGGATGATAATTTTGATAAAAATATTTAAGTATTTGAACAAAAAACAATGGATTCAAATTCTTTTGAGCTTGGTGTTTATCGTAACACAAGTGTTTTTGGATTTGAAAATTCCGGATTATATGTCGAAAATTACGATGTATGTGGAAAGTCCGGGTCATACTGTAAGTGATATTATTGGAGAGGGCAAATGGATGCTGTTGTGTGCATTTGGTTCTCTTTTATCAGCGATAATTGTAGGATATTTGGCATCGAAAATTTCGGCGTCATTTTCCAAAAATTTGAGGTCTAGAATTTTTTCCAAGGTGGAAAGTTTCTCGATGAAAGAAATCAACGAGTTTTCGACAGCAAGTTTGATAACTAGATCTACAAATGATATTACTCAAATTCAAATGGTAATAGTGATAGGTTTACAAATTTTGATAAAAGCGCCGATAATGGCAGTCTGGGCAATTACCAAAATCTACAACAAAGGATTTGAATGGACAATGGCAACTGCTGTCACTGTTTTGGTTTTAATTGTATTCGTTGCAATACTGATGGTTATGGTTATGCCGAAATTCAGAATGATGCAAACTTTAACCGACAATATCAACAGGATTTTGCGTGAAAATCTGACAGGCCTTGCAGTCATCAGAGCGTACAACTCCGAAGATTATAGGGAAGGAAAGTTCGACGAAGCAAACATCGATTTGACAAGAACACAATTGTTCACAAGTCGTGCGATGTCGACGCTTTTTCCTATGATTAATTTCAGCATGTCGATGTTGACCCTTGTGATTTATTTTATCGGGGCGGGACTTATCAATGCGGCGCAAATGATGGACAAATACGTCTTGTTCTCGAACATGGTTGTTTTCAGTTCGTATGCAATGCAAGTTATCATGTCATTTATGATGATGAGCATGATTTTCATCATGGTTCCAAGAGCACAAATCTCTGCCAAACGTATCAACGAAGTTTTGGATACGGAACTTTCTATAAAAGATGGAAATCTTGATAGCTCAAATGAAGATTACGAATATGAAATTGAATTTGACGATGTGTCTTTCAAATATACAGATTCTGAACAATATATCTTGCAAAATATTGATTTTAAAGTCAAAAAAGGAGAAAAAGTTGCCATCATCGGATCAACTGGATCTGGGAAAAGCACAATCTTGAATTTGCTTTTGAGATTTTACGATGCGACTGAAGGTGTCGTCAAAATCCAAGGAGTAGATATCAAACAGTACAAGCTCAAATTCTTGTACGAAAAAATCGCAGCAGTGTTGCAAAAATCATTTCTTTTCAAAGGAGATATTAAATCGAACATTTCTTTTGGAGATGAAGATACCGACACTAAAATGGTAGAAGAAGCAGCGGATACTTCGCAATCTATGGAATTTATAGATAAATTTGGCGACAAATTCGATCATGAAATTGCACAATTAGGAAAGAATGTTTCTGGTGGACAAAAACAAAGACTATCCATTGCAAGAGCAATCTACAGAAAGCCTGATATATTCTTGTTTGACGATAGTTTCTCGGCACTTGATTTCAAGACAGACAGTGAGCTTAGACATCAACTCAAAGAAAACAACCCTGATTCCACAACGATAGTTGTCGCTCAAAGAGTGGGATCTATAATGGATTCTGATCAAATAATCGTACTTGAAAACGGTCAAATCGCAGGGATAGGTAAGCACAAAGATTTATTGAAAAATTGTGAAGTTTACAAAGAAATAGCCTACTCGCAATTAACAGAGGAGGAATTAAATGCCTAGACAAACTGTAAATGAAAAACCGAAAAAATTCAAAAAAACATTAAAAGAAATGGCAAGGTATTTGAAACCTTACTTCCCATTGATATTAATAGCAGTTGTAGCAAGCGTAATCGCAACGATATTGCAAATAATTGGACCAGATAAATTGAAACTAATCACAGACGAAATCACCAAAGGACTTCCTAAAATGGTAAAAGGAAAGCCTGTAATAGCTGCAATTGACATGGATAATGTAAAATCAATCACGATGATGCTTGTGATATTTTACGGATCATCCTTGTTATTGAATTTGCTTCAAAGATTTATCATGGCAGATGTTACACAAAAAATCTCCAAATCATTCCGAGAAAAAATCGCAAATAAAGTCAACAAATTACCATTTAGCTATTTTGACAACACAACTTTTGGAGACATTCTAAGTAGAGTTACAAACGACGTCGACACAATCAGCCAAAGTTTGAACCAATCTGTTGGAAGTTTGCTGACAAGTGTTGTGATGTTAGTAGGAACCGTAGTCATGATGATTTACAATTCGGGGATTTTGACTGTAACGACGATTTTGTCATCGCTTGTGGGATTTGTGGTTATAATAATAATTATGAAAAAATCACAAAAACATTTCAAAGCCCAACAAGAAAACTTGGGGGATATCAACGGCCAAATTGAAGAAGTCTACACCGGTCACAACGTCATCAAAGCATACAATGCTGGTGAAATGATGATTGATGAATTCGAAGAAACTAACACGAAACTTTACACAAGTGCTTGGAAATCGCAATTTCTGTCCGGACTTATGATGCCTGTAATGCAATTTGCAGGAAACTTTTCATACGTAATGGTCTGCATAGTTGGAGGAGCATTGGCGATTAATGGCAAAATATCATTCGGAGTAATTGTGGCGTTCATGATTTACGTGAGACTATTTACCAATCCATTATCAGACATTGCACAAAGCTTCAACACTTTGCAAAGAGCTGCAGCGGCAGGAGAAAGAGTGTTCGAATTTTTGAACGAAAAAGAATTAGAAGAAGAAAACGTCACTGAAAAACTCGACAGAGCAAAAGGCGAAGTCGAATTCAAAGACGTTAGATTTGGATATAATCCAGACAAAATCATCATTAAAGATTTCAGCGTCAAAGTAAATCCAGGAGAAAAAATAGCAATCGTTGGACCAACTGGAGCAGGCAAGACGACAATCGTAAATCTATTAATGAGATTTTACGAAATAAACGACGGACAAATATTGGTAGACGGAATTGATACGAAAAAATTATCCAGAGACAATTTGAGAGACCAATTCTGTATGGTACTTCAAGATTCTTGGGTTTTCGAAGCAAGTGTCAGAGAAAACATAACATTTGGAGAAGAAAATATAACTGACGAAGAATTGATTGATGTGTGCAAACGAGTAAACTTAGATCACTTTATCAGAACACTTCCACAAGGATACGACACGATTTTAAACGACAAGCAATCATTGTCACAAGGACAACTTCAACTACTCACAATAGCACGCGCGATGGTAAGTCATGCGCCAATGTTGATACTAGATGAAGCCACAAGTTCCGTGGATACGAGAACTGAAATAATCGTTCAAGATGCAATGGACGAACTCGCAAAAGGAAGAACATCATTTGTAATCGCGCACAGATTATCCACAATCAAAAACGCGGATTTGATACTTGTAATGAAAGACGGAGACATCGTAGAAAAAGGAAAACACGACGAATTATTAGCACAAGACGGATTCTACGCACAATTATACAACGCGCAATTTGAAAGAAAATAGCGAAAATATTGTAAATAGAGATTGGGATTAATTGGTCCCAATCTTTTTTTTGCACTCAAATTTGATATAATAAAAAGATAAAGAGGTGATTAAATGAAATTAGAAATAATTGATATGATAGATGACGGAAGATGTGTCGCGAAATACGAAGGAAAAACAGTGTTCGTAGATGGAGGAAGTGTCGGAGAAATAATCGAAGCAAAGAAAATAAAAGAAAAAAAGAATTTGATATTTGCCACAAAAACAAAAACAATACAACAATCACCTCATAAACAAGAACCGCTTTGCCCACATTTCTACGAATGTGACGGATGCAGCATGCAAGACATTACATACGAAAAAGAATTGGGAATCAAAAAAAATTCCGTACTCAACAAATTGCAACGAATCGCGAAACTAGATATAAAAGATGTCGACATACTCACAAATGCTGAATATTATTATAGAAACAAAGTCGATTTGAAAGTGGAAAATGGAAAACTTGGATATTACAACAGAAAAACCCACAACCTAACACAAATATCCACTTGTAAAATCGCATCAAAAGCAATAAATGAAATGATAAATTGGTTGGGAAATCACGATTTGAACGGCGTATCGGAAATCAAAATCAGATCCAATTACAATGACGAAATTCAAATATCCATGGATTATATATCAGATCAATTGCTAGAAAACTTGAAATCTGTAGAAAGCATCGTAGAAATTTATGAGAAAAATAAAAACTTTGATTTGATTTATAGGAAAAAACAATTTGTAGATAAAATTGGAGATTTATCATTCATAATAAGCCCCAAATCATTCTTCCAAGTAAACAAATACAACACAAGTTTGCTCTACGACACAGCAAAACAAATGATGAATGCAGAGGCAAATGACAGAATATTAGACCTATATTGCGGAATCGGAACTACAACAATGTACATTGGAAATGGCAACAACACAATCGGAGTCGAAGTCGTAAAAGATGCAGTAAAAGATGCCAACGAAAACAAAAAACTAAACAACCTGGAAAGCATTCAGTTTATTGAAGAAAAATCAGAAAACGTCGTAGGAAAACTCACACAAGAACACTTCGATGTAATCCTCGTCGACCCACCACGAAAAGGAATGGATGAGAAAGTAGTCGACGCAATAATTAAATCCACCGCAAGAAAACTCGTCTACATCTCATGTGACCCAGCAACACTCGCAAGAGATTTGAAGATGTTAACAGAAAATGGATTTGAAGTTGAGAATGTGAAGCTCGTGGATATGTTCGCCAAGACAATGCACGTTGAAGCAGCAATTCTGATGACGTATTGTGGTTTGGACAAGGAATAATAGGAGTCAACCACAACATGTAGTGGTTTGAGTACGAAAATTGGGTCAAAAACAGGCTAAAAAATACCGTTTTTTGACCCTTTTAAATAGGGCATTTGACAGATGACATTTGATGTTTCGGGATTAAAAATCCATAGGGTGAGGTAGATTAGCACAGAACTTTATTGAATAGAGAAATTAAAAGTGATATAATCAGTTGCATAAGGAGGAGTTAAATATGTGTACATGTATTGCAGTAGTAGATATTACTTTATCTCATTTATAATGAAAAAAATTAAAGGAGGTAAAGGTATGGGTATGTTTTCTATATTTGTTATTGAGAGATTTCATTATCAACCAAACCAAAAATAATTGGTTATAATGAGCTCTTAAGATTAGTTCATTATAACCGGCAAGGAGAAGGTTATAATGAAACAGAAAAACCCGAAAAATACGCAAAATTTCATTACATCTAAAAAGCATGTAAAGGAAATATTAAAATATACGAATATCAATAAACAAGATAAAATAATAGAAATTGGGTCAGGAAAAGGACATTTTACCAAGGAACTTGTGGAAATGAGTCAACGGGTGAATGCTATAGAGATTGATGAAGGTTTATGTCATGCCACGAAAAAAGCAGTTGAACCTTTTCAGAATATAAAAGTTATTCATGAGGATATTTTGAAGTTTAGCTTTCCTAAAAATACAGACTATAAAATATTTGGTAATATTCCCTACAATATTAGTACTGATATTGTAAAAAAGATTGCTTTTGATAGTCAAGCGAAATATAGCTACCTTATTGTAGAGAGGGGATTTGCTAAAAGGTTGCAAAATACCCAACGAGCTTTAGGTTTGCTGTTAATGGTGGAAATGGATATAAAAATTCTTAAAAAAGTGCCACGAGCATATTTTCACCCTAAGCCTAATGTAGATTCTGTATTGATTGTACTTGAAAGGCATAAACCATTTATTTTAAAGAAGGACTACAAAAAGTATAGATTTTTCGTTTATAAATGGGTAAACAGGGAATATCATGTTCTTTTTACTAAAAATCAATTAAGACAGGTGCTGAAGCATGCGAATGTTACTGATCTTGATAAATTATCCAATGAACAATTTTTGTCTGTTTTCAATAGTTACAAATTATTTCAATAAATTAAAAATAATTAAGCGTTCTCTATCTTTAAGAGAACGCTTAATCTTATTACATTGAAAAATACATTCTATTATTTTCAATTATTATGATATAACATAACTATCATTTTACTTATTTGCATATTTGCACGAAAATATAGTTATCGACGACTATTCTGATAATAGCAACTAATATAGTCAATGATAACTCAAAATTTATTGATATAGTAGGTATATGTGCAACTAATTAGGGAAGATTTTAGCTTGCCATTTCTGAAACAGCTAAAACAAGTATTGCGTAAAGAATGCGCCAGTCTTCCCATGGACTTAAAATGCTTGCTTGGGGCACACATAAAACCCCTTGAACAATCTATTGACAGAGTTGAAGGACTGTCGGAGATTCTAAGACGAAGTAATCCTAAAATGGCCCTATGCCATACTGATATTCATAATTGGAACTTGATGCAACGGGATGAGCAGTTAGTTCTAATTGACTGGGAAGGCTTGAAATTGGCTCCAGTAAAAGCTGATCTCATGTTTTTTGTTGATAAGCCATATTATGATGTATTTATGAACATATACCTGAAATTACACAAAGATTTTTTAATCAATACGGATGCTTTGTTATTCTATCATATTAGACGTAAACTAGAAGATATATGGGAGTTTATTGAACAACTTTTATATGACAATCAAGAGGATAAGGAAAGAAATGAAACTATAAAAGTTCTTGATGGTGAACTGAATAACTTAGTGTTTTGAAAAAAGAATAACGTATTATTAAGCTAAATAATATTGGAGAAGAAAATGAATAAACAAGAATTATATCAAATTGCTTTCAGTATAATTAATCATAAAAAGTTACGGAACTTTGGAACTTCAGGGCATGTGGAGACGGTAGCACTTTTGTCCAAACTCGATGTCGATAAGCACATAAGTGTTGAAATTGAGTTGGATGAGATGGATTTGACAAGTGCGGAGAGCAAAGCAACATATGCTCAAATCAAAGAATATGTTTGGAATAAATTTCAATTAAAAGTTCCAACATTATATATTGCACAGATAAAAAGGAAATGTGGAATAGAATTACGAGAACATTACAACAAGTCTAAAAAGGAGAAACAAATTATTCCACAGTGTACACCTGAAAAAGAAGAAGCCATCATGGATGCTTTGAGACACTTCAAAATGATTTGATAGAAAAAAATGGCAGCCTATGACTATCTGTATTTATGACATTCCTACTTGGTATTGGAACGGCGTTGTTGTATATCATTATGGTGTTCTGCTTATTTTGGGCGTTAGCTTCTTTTATTCAAGGAGAAGTCGGAATAGGTATTTCTGGATTGGTTGTTGGTTTCCTATTTAGTCCTTACGGACTTCCGATGGTAGGAGTAACTGTGATAGAGTTTATTGAATTGATAAATGATAAAAATAAAGCGGTTTGGATAAATTAGTATTTGTCAAGGAGGGAATATGGATTTTAGTAGGATGATTCCTGAATTATCAGTTTTTGATATTAATCTGACTAAAAAATTTTATAGTGAATTAGGATTTAAAATTGAATATGAACGTGCTGAAGATAAATTCGTTTTCATGTCTTTTCAAGATAGTCAGTTTATGTTCGAACAAATTCATGATGATGGTTGGAATATAGGTGAGCTAGTATATCCTTTAGGAAGAGGAATAAATTTTTCAATAGCTGTCGATGATATTGAAGAACTGTATCAATTAGTGAATAATTTGAATATAGAATTATACAGAGAACTAACCAGAAACACATATCAAGTTAATGAAATAGAAGAAATGCAAATAGAGTTTTTAATTCAAGATCCCAATGGGTATTTGTTAAGATTTACTAATTAACAAATACCAGTTTGTCGAGCTAAATAAAACTGAATACCAAAGATACAAGACGATAGAAAGTAATAATTCTGTCGTCTTTTTAATTTTAAAGAAAGGAGATAAGTATGAAAAAATTATAGCAAATAAGATAAGAATCAAAAGAAATAAAAGATAAAATTGACCATACAGAAGAAAGGTTAAGGCAACTAAAAAATCAAGAAAAGAAGATATTGAAACAAGACATGGAGAAAAGAAGAAAAGAAAGAACTTGCATCGAGTATTGATTATCAAGTAGAATTATACTAAGAAGATTTGCACCAACTTAGTTGACACAACTAAGACAATATTTTTCCATTTGTGTAATGACCTATACGTTGAGAGAGGAGGTAAACTAAATTGATGAAAACACTTATTATGTTAGTCATTATCTGCTTAACAGCATCAATTATGATGGTAAATTTAATACTTATTATACCGAAATTTGGCTCGAAGCATTTCGGCGCACCTGATGATATCAAAGTTATGATGAGTAAGTTGCCAGATAAACCGATTTGGGTCAATATAATCGGCGGACTTATCATGATACTTGGATTGCTAGCCATTATAGCCGTTCTAGTCTGGGCAATTGTTGATACAGTAAAATTTAGTTTAACTTTTCAGCAAGCCTTTGTTAGATTTTTAATATTATTTGAAGGATATAAGCTTTTTGATATTATATTTTTTGATTACCTCATGCTTACCAAGTTAAAATTACCGACTAAAGTTTATCCACAGACGATTGGTGCCAAGGGATATGATAATTTTGGGTTTAATGCGAAAAGTCAGATTACAAAAGTTATAATATTCTTTTTCATGAGTCTAATTTTGGCATATTTACTGACCATTCTGGTTTAAATAGAAATTTACAATATTTAGAAAAAAGACGATTAGAAAAGTAAAAATCTAGTCGTCTTTTTTATTACAAGAAAGGAAATTAGTATGAAAAAATTAGAACAAATAAGACAAGAGTCAAAAGAAATAAAAGATAAAATTGACGATAAAGAAGAAAGATTAAGGCAACTAAAAAATCAAGAAAAGAATATATTAAAACAAGACATAGTAAAAAGAAGAAAAGAAAGAACTCATAGGCTCATAACAAGAGGAGCAATCTTAGAAAGCCTTATAGAAAATGCAGAAAAACTAACAGATGAAGAAATAAAAATCCTACTAGAAGAAGCAACAAAAACAAAAGAATTTAAAGAAACACTAAAAATAATGAGAGAAAATTAAGAAAAATAAAATAATTAAATCTCCCTTAGATTTCTAAGGGCGCAATTATACACCCTAAAGGGTGCTTGCGACCTGCGGTGCTTTTGCCCTACCGGGAGTAAAGAAAAAAGCTGAAGCATTTTTTCTTTGATGTTATCCGAGGAGCTGAACGAAAAATAATCGTTCGCTTTTTCAATGTCAAGGGTAAAATGCACTTCGCTACCGCTCAGCCCTTGACATTAAAATTTTGAAACGTAATCAGACGGCAAGCCGACACACTGAAACAACAAGAGTTGAAAATTCAGTAGTCGGCTTTTTCTATTCTATCATTTCAAAACGCTCATTCACAAAGAGGATATAAAAATCTATTAAGCCTCCACCTAAAACAACAAAAAAAGAAAGGAAGTGATAAAAAATGACAGACAGTTTTCATTTTTCAGTAAACATAATATCAAGAGGAAAAGGAAAAAGTGCAGTAGCAAGTGCAGCATATATAAGTGGAGAAAAAATAAAAAATGAATGGGATGGAGTAACCCATGACTACACTAAAAAACAAGGAGTAATTAGCAAAGAAATATTTTTACCAAATCACGCACCAAAAGAATATAAAGACCGAAAAACCTTGTGGAACTCGGTAGAACTATTTGAAAAAAATTCTAATGCTCAACTTGCAAGAAACTTTATAATATCTTTACCAAAAGAAGTAAGCATAGAAGAAAATAAAAAGATGATAGAAGAATTTGTACAAAAGAATTTTGTAAAAGAGGGAATGATAGTAGACCTAGCAATTCATGATGAAAGTAGAGAGGGAAATCAAAATATCCATGCTCATATAATGACCATAGTAAGACCAATAAATGAAGATGGAACATGGGGGCAGAAAAGTAAAAAAGAATATATCCTAGATGAAAAAGGAGAAAAGATTTTAAACAAAAATGGAAAACCAAAGACAAGAAAAGTAGAACTAACAACCTGGAATGATAAGGGCAATGTAGAAAAATGGAGAGCAAATTTTTCAGACCTTTGCAATGAATATCTAGCAAAAAACAAAATAGAAAAAAGAGTAGACCATAGGAGTTTTAAAAGGCAAGGCATAAAACAAATACCAACAATACATCTAGGGGCAAGTGCTAGTGCAATGGAAAGAAAAGGAATAAGAACAGAAAAAGGAGATATAAATCGTGAAATAAAAAAACAGAATGAACTATTAAAAAACATAGGCAATGAAATAAAGAAAATAACAACATGGTTAGTAGGCTTCAAAGATAAGCTAAAAGAATCATATAAGGAATATAAAGACCAAAGTAAAAAGCAAATCGAAAATGAATCAGGACTATTTAACCTCTATGAATATTTAAGCTTCTATCAAGAAATGCAAGAAAATAATAGAGCTGAATTATCATTTTATGGGAAAAGAAACAAAGCAATCTATGATCTAAAAAGATATGCAAGTGGAATAAATTATCTAAGAGAACATAAAATAAAAACCATATCAGACCTACAAGGGCATATAAATATCTTAAGAAGTAAAAACTCTGAAATATATAAGACTATAAAAGAAAATAGTCAAAAGATAGAAGACCTTAATAAGTGCTTAGCCTATGCAAAGACTGTAAGAAAAACAAAAGCAACCTACCAAGAATATGAAAGCAAGAAAATATTCAAAGAAAGTTTCTACAAGAATAATCAAAAGGAAATAGACCAACATATAAGGGCAAGAAACTTAATTGAAAAAATCAGCGGAAAGAAAAATTTAAGAGAAAAAGAATGGTTAGGAGAAATCAAAAACTTAGAAGATGAAATCAGTAAATTAAATACAGAATCAGAAAAGATTAGGGAAAGATACAAGGAAATAAATCATATTAAATATGCAGTAGAAGTAGTCAATGAAGAATATGGTATTGACCTATCAATAGAAATTGACAAGGCAATTAAGAGAGGAGAAAAAGAAAGTATTATAGAAAAGATAAAAGAGTATAAGAAAGATAGTGATAAGTTTAATAAAAAAAGACAATCAACTAAAGACTATTACAAAAATCAAGAAAGATAAGACCTGGTAAAAATATCTTATCCAAGCTATAATATGACCAAACAACTAAAGTCAGATCTAGGAGGTAATAGAGATGAATAAAAGGCAAGAGCTAATAGATGAACTCATAAAAGCAGACCAAGATGGAAAATATAAAACATATAAAAGCACAGAAGAAATAGGAGAAATTAAAGGTTTTGAAAAGAGTGGGGATACGTGTAAAGGACTCAGATGATAAGTTATAGGAATGGTGATATATTGACAAAAAAATTTAATGGTGATAAAATGATTATCTAAGATAATGCGATTATCTTAGATAATCATTTTATCTTTCTATGGGAGGTAGATATAATGTCGTATAGTTCAGATTTAACAAAAAATAGAATTTTAGAATGCGCGAAAGAGGAGTTTTTAGATAAGGGCTTTGAGAAAGCACAGGTGGCTGGAATTGCTAAATTGGCAAATGTAACTACAGGAGCAATTTATCGTCATTTTAAAAATAAGGAAGCCTTATTTTTCGCTCTAATCGAAGAAGTATATAATTACACTCTAAATGTTGTTGCTGATGCTGAAAAGAAAAGTGAGGATGAAAATCAAAAAAAACATTTTGAATTAATAGATGAAAAAGTTGCAATAGAAGAGTTCTTTTCAGAAACAATGTTGTTTGTTGATTATATGTATGCTCATTTTGACGATTTCAAACTGATTCTTGAATTCAGCAAAGGTTCGCGAGTAGAAAATTTCATTGAGGAAGTCGTTGAAAGATATACGATTAAAAATATGAAATTAATACATACTGGCTTTCCGCTACAAATAAATAACGGAATAAAAGAGTTTGAGGTTCACGTTATTACAAAAGGCTATATTACATCTCTATGCGAGTGTGTTCTTCATGATATACCATATGATAATGTTAGCGAATATATTAGAAGCATTGTTGTTTTTCAATATTATGGTTGGCAAGGCTTAATGAAGAAAAACAACAAATAAATTTTTTCAAAGGGTTAGCGATAACTAATTGATCATCTGTTTGTAGGGGGTGTTTTCTTGAAAAGTAACAATAAAAATGTCATTTCAGAGTTGCTTAAATACGCTGATGGCGAGAAAAAACAATTATACAAATCAATTTTGTTAGCAACCATAGGGGAACTATTTGGAATGATTCCTTTTTTAGCAATAGCAAAGTTGATAGAAAAAATATATCAATCTGAAGTGTCATTTAGAACAGTATTGTGTTTAACACTTATAGCTTTGTGTGGGCAAGTTTTAAAAGGTATTTTTACTTTATATTCAACAATAACCTCACACAAAGCAACATTTCATATTTTAAAAAACATACGAAGTTTATTAGCTGAAAAAATGCTAAAAGTACCTATGGGTATAATGATAGATACTCCCATAGGTAAATTTAAAAATTTAATTGTAGATACAGTGTCGAAGTTGGAAGATTCAATGGCTCATTTTATGCCGGAGATAACATCAAGTATAGTATCTCCTGTTTTATTTTTAGTTTTGATTTTTGCTTTGGATTATAGGATGGGGTTGGCTTCGTTACTTACAATTCCTTTAGGAATGCTTGGATATATAGGTATGATGAAGGATTATGAGTTTAGAAGCAAAACATATACTACAGCTCAAAATAATATGAATAGTACTTTGGTTGAATATGTTAATGGCATTGAGGTCATAAAAGCTTTTAATCATAGTACATCTTCATATGAAAAATTTACGAACGCAATTAACTTCTTTCATGATAGTACACTTGCTTGGTGGAAGCAAAGTTGGTTATGGTCAGCATTTGTTCAAGCAGTTATGCCATCCACACTTTTAGGAACTTTGCCGATTGGTGCATATCTGTATATGAATTCAGAAATATCGTTATCAAGCTTTATTGTGTGCATTATACTGCCTATTGGTTTTATTGCACATTTAATGAAAATTGGTAAATATTCTGAACAATTCAACATGGTTAAGGCAAGTTTAGACGCAATAGAGGAATTTCTATCGAAAGAGGAACTTAAAAGACCAAAAGAGAAGGTAATCTTTGATGACACTCTTTATCGTTTTGAAAATGTTTCATTTGCATATGATAAGGAACTTGTGCTAAAAAATATCAACTTTGAATTAAAACCAAATACAGTAACCGCATTGGTAGGAAATTCAGGTTCTGGAAAATCTACAATAGCAAAACTTATGGCTGGTTTTTGGGATCCGTCAAATGGGAGTATCTATTATGGTGGAAAGAAAATACCCGAAATTCCATTTGAACAACTAACAAATGAGATAAGCTATGTTGCTCAAGACAATTTCTTGTTTAATACAAGTATAAAAGAAAATATAAAAATGGGAAACCCAACTGCAAGTGATGAGGAGGTTATTGAGGTGGCTAAAGCTGCATCTTGCCATGATTTTATTATGGAACTTGAAGATGGATATGACACAAAGGTCGGTGATGCAGGAGGTTCTTTGTCGGGTGGAGAAAGGCAAAGAATTACCATTGCAAGAGCAATGTTAAAACAATCTAAGGTAATAATTTTAGATGAGGCAACTGCATTTGCGGATCCAGAAAATGAATATCTCATTCAAAGTGCAATTAACAATCTTATTAAAGGAAAGACTCTTATAGTGGTTGCTCACAGACTTTCTACTATTAAAAATGCTGATACAATCCTTGTTATGAAAGATGGAGAAATTGTAGAGAATGGAACTCATGAAAATCTTGTGAAAAAAGATGGAGTATATGCTTCCTTGTGGAAAAATTATGTGGGCAGACTAGATGACGGAAAGGAGGCGATTTAAGTGATTGCAATTGTAAAACGAATATTAAAAATATCAGGGGAATATCGAAAAAATGTAATCCTTGGTCTTATATTTAGTGGATTAAAATCATTTTTCGTTTCTTTGATGTTGTTGGCGGTTTTATTGATTATGATTAATCTTAAACAATTGAACATGACTATTATTATGCAGGCAACAGCGATTATAGTTGTGAGTATATTCGGCAGATTCATATTTCAGTATCTTTGCGATAGAAAACTTAGTGCTTCAGGCTACGAGATTTTTAAGGATAAAAGAATTGAAATAGGCGAAAAATTAAAGAAAGCTCCGATGGGATATTTTTCAGAAAAAAACTTAGGGACAATTCAAGCGGTTCTAACGACAACTATTTCCGACTTAGAAGCTATGGCAATGCTTGCGATGAACTTTATTGTTGGCGGATTTTTCCAAGCTCTAACTATGACAATCATGTTATTAATCTTTTGTTTCCCGGTAGGGATGGTGTCTTTAATTGCGATAATCCTTGGAATAGTTGTTCTTAAATTAATCACAAAGAAGACTGAAAAGTATTCTCCTATTATGCAAGATTCGCAGGAAATATTAGTTACAGAAGCAATTGAATATATCAGAGGAATTTCAGTGCTTCGTTCATTTAAGAAAGGGACTGATGGAAAAAATAAAGTTGAAAAAGCTTTTATGAGGAAATGCGAAGTTGATATAGAGGTCAATGAAGGTTCAGCTTATTTAATGAAATTATATGAAATGATTTTCAAGGTAGCAAGTTGTGCCTTAGTGTTTGTTGCTACGATTTTATATATGAATTCACAAATTCCACTTTCATATGCACTGATGTTTATAGTATCTGCCTTTCTGATTTTTTTGGAATTGGAGTTGGTCAGCGATGGAGCTTTTTTAAGTAGGATGCTTGCAACACAACTTAATAGACTGGAATATATTTCGGATATACCTTCACTTGATGATGGTGGAAAAGAGATTGATTTGGATTCCTATGATATTGAATTGAAAGATGTTTGTTTCGGCTATGGAGAAAGGGAGATTTTGAATAATATAAACTTGCAAATAAAGTCTAATAGCAGTTTAGCCATTGTGGGTGCTTCAGGTTCCGGGAAAACAACGCTATGTAATCTGATAGCAAGATTTTGGGATGTAAAAAAAGGTGAAGTTCTTATTGGTGGACATAATGTTAAGGATTTTACTTCTGAAAGCCTTTTAAAAAATATCAGTATGGTATTTCAGAAGGTGTATTTATTTAATGACACGATCGAAAACAATATAAAATTTGGAAATCCTAATGCTACACACGAAGAGGTGGTAGAGGCTTGTAAGAAAGCATGCTGTCATGAATTTATAACAAGCCTTAGTGATGGGTACGATACTGTTGTTGGTGAAGGCGGATCAACATTATCCGGAGGAGAAAAACAGAGAATTTCAATTGCACGAGCAATTCTTAAGGATGCTCCAATTATTATACTTGATGAGGCAACATCAAGCGTAGATCCTGAAAACGAGTATATGTTAATTAGTGCAATTAAGGAATTAACAAAAAATAAAACGCTTATTAGTATTGCACATAGACTATCTACAGTAAGAGAAGCAGATCAAATTATTGTCATTGATAAAGGTAGAATTGTGCAACGAGGCAATCATAAGGAACTAATTGGTCAAGATGGAGTATATAAACATTTCATTGAAATTAAAAAACAATCTATTGGCTGGCAAATATAGGTGATGAAATGGGAAATGTAGTTATTGATTTTGAAAATGTGAGCTTCAGCTATGGGACACAAAAAGAAGGGTGTCTAAAGAATATAAATCTTAAAATTAAAGAAGGAGAATTTGTATTGCTTACTGGTCAGTCTGGTTCAGGGAAAACAACTGTTACAAGATTGATAAACGGCTTGATTCCTCATTTCTTTGAAGGAATTTTGACTGGAAGCGTGAAAGTAATAGGAGATGATATAAAGACTGTTACTCCTGGAGAAATGGGTAAAAATACTGCTTCTATATTTCAAAATCCACGAAGTCAATTTTTTACAACGAATAGTACCAATGAAGTGGCATTTGCTCTTGAAAATTATGGAATAGATAGAGATGAAATTATAGATAGAGTAAATTGTTCGTTTCACGATTTTGAAGCTGAAAATCTTATGGATAGGGATATGTTTTCTTTATCTAGTGGTGAAAAACAGAAGATAGCGATTATAGCTGCAAAAACCTTGAATCCTAAGATTTATGTTTTCGATGAGCCATCTGCAAATTTAGATATTCCTTCAATTCTCAAATTGAAGGAAATAATGGAAAGCTTAAAGAAACAAGGACATACAGTGATTGTTTCAGAGCATAGATTGTTCTACTTAAAAAATTTGGTAGATAAATGCTTGATAATGAAAGATGGAGAAATTGATAGGCAACTAAATCACGATGATATTGAAAATTTGAATGAAACAGATCTTCAAACATATAAACTTAGAACATTTAATTTGAGCAATATCAAGTATGGCTTGAAGGACAATGCACCTATTAGTAAGCAACAATCAGACTTTAAGGTGGAGAATTTATCATTTTCGTATAATGCAAATAATTCGATTTTAAATAATTGTAATTTAGAAGGAAATTTTGGTGAAACAGTAGCTATAGTTGGACACAATGGAAACGGCAAAACTACATTAGGGAAAATAATGTCAGGTTTATTAAAAGCAAAAAGTGGACAATTTTTTATTGAAAGCAAACTTACAAAGCAAAAGAATTTACATAAAAGTGTATATTTTGTAATGCAAGATGCAGATTATCAATTGTACTCCGATTCTGTTGTTTCTGAGTTAATGCTCAGTTCTATGAATAGTATTAAGCAAAATGATGAAAAAATAGAAAATGCGATGACTTTATTGAATATATCATCATTAAGAAATAGACATCCGCATAGCTTATCAGGAGGACAAAAGCAGCGAGTTACTATTGCAGCTGCTATAGCTTCAAATAAAAAAATTCTGATTTTTGATGAGCCAACCAGTGGACTTGATTATGAGAACATGAAAGGTGTATCGGAAGCAATAAATTATCTTCGTAAAAATGGAAAACTGATTTTTGTTATTTCTCATGATTTAGAGTTTTTAAGTAAAGTAGCAACTAAAGCAGTGTTTATAGAGAACAATACTATCATTCAAAGCATCAGCTTAAAGAGTAGTGATGATTTTGAAATAATAAAAAGATTTTTATTACAGAATGAGAGATATGAAGAATGAACAAATCTTGTAAACATAATGGAATAAGATATGATCCAAGGATTAAGCTGTTACAAGTTTTAATTATAGGGATTTTAGCATTTACATTAACTGGTAAAAAGTATGAAGTTCTACTTTTTTTATCGGTGTTTGCATATGGAATGATAAGTGGAATTTACAAAACTTGTTTTAAATTCTTAGTTTTATATGTATTGTTGTTTATGGTAGCAGAAATAAGTCCTTTATTTATTTCAACAACAATACACTACTTTATCCTTCGCTTTGTAACATTGACATTTGCGGCTGTTAATATGAGTAGGACAAGTGATGTATCTGAAGTATTAGCTTCCTTGCAAAATATGAAAATCCCATATTATTTAAACATTCCATTAGCTGTTATATTAAGATTTTTTCCTACCTTGAAACATGATTTTATTTGTATAATGCAGGGAATTAAAACGAGAGGGATTGATATTTCCTTCCTTGGATTTTTAAAACATCCATTTAAAATTTATGAAATGATGTTGATTCCTATGTTAATGCGAATGTTATGTACTGCAACTGAGTTATCGGCATCTGTTGAGACACGAGGACTTGGAGTTTCGTGCAAAAAAACTAGTTATACAGAAGTCAAATTTCGTATGCTTGATATGTTATTGCTAGTAATAATGATGGTATTTTATATAACTATCATCATTATGAAAATAAAAAATATTTAAAAATAAGGAGAATGATTATGGAAGAAAAAAAGAAATTTCAAATTAAAGATTTAATTATTACAGCACTAATGGTGTTATGCTCACAGGTTTTATACAGAGTATTAACCTTTTTGTTCGTAACGCCATATACAATGTTATTGGCTGTTCCAATATGGGCAATTATTGGGGCTATTGCTTATTTCTTAGTACCAGTTAAAACAAAAAATCCATGGATGATTTTATTGTTCTGCATACTTACAGGAATTATAAGCTTTTATCCGCCATATATAATTAGTTTGATAATCGCAGGAATTATTGCAATGGTAATTGCACAAACAAAGGGAATACAAAATTATAAAGGATTAACAATCGGTTATATAATATTTTGTGCTCTTGCTGGTTTTGGTGGAATGTGTGTTCCATTTCTTTTCTATGCAGAGCAAACGATTAAATCTTATGAAAAAATGTTTGGCAGTGAATACATGGAAACTATAACTAAACTTGTTTCCCCTATGACCTCAGTAATATTTCTTGTTGTTATAGCGATTTGTGCGTTGATTGGAGCAATAATTTCCGAGAAACTATTGAAGAAACATTTTGAAAAAGCAGGAATGATTTAGTGTTTTTCATAGAGAAAATTGGGGAATAATAATGGAAATGACAAGATACGACATTACAATCATTCAAATTATTTCACCCTACCTAAATTTAGAAATGCTTTTATATAGCAATATCTTTTTTTAAAATTGCTAAATAGAAACAACAACAAAACATTAGTTTTTAAACCGAGAGGACTTTTTACGCCAAAGTGTAGAAGTCCTCCTTTTTTATTCTCAGAAAACCATGATGTCATACGCAATAAAGGCAGCAAAAGAATCCATAAATCTTGAAAAAGAAATAAGAAAAAAGGTGAATAATATTTAGAAAAAGCAAATGGAATATGATTTTAAATAAGCCATAGCCAAGGTAAATAAAAAAGAAAAAGAAAGTATCATAGAAAAGATAAAAGAATATAAGAAAGACAGTGATAGCTTTAATAAAAAAAGACAAATGACTAAAGACTATTATAAAAATCAAGAAAGATAAGACCTGGTAAAAATATCTTATCCAAGCTATAATATGACCAAGAAAATAAAAACCGTTCTAGGAGGTAATAGAGATGAATAAAAGGCAAGAGCAAATAGATGAACTCATAAAAGCAGATCAAGATGGAACATACAAAACATATAAAAGTACAGAAGAAATAAAAGCGATGAGCAATGAGGAAATACAGATTATATATTCCAACATGAAAAACTATCTATCAGACAAAAGAACACACATAAACTACTAAAGGTGGAAAAGCTGGATTTAAAAGTATAAAAGGTACAAATACCTAAGAAATATATAAAAACATCAAAATAAAGCATTCCACCACCAAGAACAATAAAATAAAAACAATCAAAGGGAAGTATAGAAAAATTAAAACCTATACTTCCTTTTTTTAATTCAAACAAAGGAGATAAAACATGATAAACGAAGAAATAAGCAAAGAAGCTGGTCAAGCAGCACAAACCATAATAACATACACAATAAAGGCAGCAAAAGAATCAATCAACTTAGACAAAGAAATAAGAAAAAAGATGAATGAAACTTTAGAAAAAGCAAATGGCAACCTAAAAAGTCTTATGGGCGATGAAATGAAAATAAAAGACCTCTACAAGAAAGGACAACTAGAAAATATAAGCATAGATCAATGCGACCTCAAAGACTTAAAAAAAGAACTAAATAAACTTGGAGTAAGTTTCTCAGTAATGAAAAACAAAGAAAGCAATAACTATGAAATATTCTTCCAAGCCAAAGACATAAAAGTAATGGAATATGCTTTTAAGCAAGTCATAGCCAAAGAAAATAAAAAAGAAAAAGAAAGTATCCTAAAACAAATAACGAAATACAAAGACCTATCCAAGAACAAGGATAAGACAAAAGAAAAAGTCAAAAGGAAAGTAAAAGAAAAAGTAAAACCAAACAAAAAAGATATGACCAGAGAAATCTAAGGGAGTAACGAAAAGTTACACCCTTAGATACCCAAAATAACAAGACTTCTGAAAAGCAGAAGTCCAGAATTCCGAAAATCGGAAATCAAGAATTTCGATTATCGAAATTCTTGAATACATCAATGTAGATAGGATATAAAATTGAATAAATGTAAAATTTATGATAAAATGACACTGATAATTGTTATCAACAGGAGATGAAAATGTTAAAAAAATTTTTTGAAAATGTAAAAAATCCTAAAAATAATTTCGGTGGTCGTTTCATGGTGAAAGGAATGAACGTTGGCCACGAAAAATTGGCGAAATGGGGCAGATCCTTTCTGCATATTAAAACCTCGGATGTAGTTTTAGATCTAGGATGTGGTGGTGGACGTAATGTTCAATACTTCTTAACAAAGGCTAAAAAAGTATATGGAATGGACTACTCTAAAACAAGTGTAGATATAGCAAGTTCAGTAAATAGCGAAGCTATAAGAGATGGCAGGTGTAAAATTATTGAAGCAGACGTGGCTAAGTTACCTTTTGAAGATGAATCCATAGATATAGTAACTGCCTTTGAAACCATTTATTTTTGGAAGAATATAGAAGTATCTTTTAGGGAAATTCATCGTGTACTAATTAAGGACGGTCAGTTTCTAATATGCAACGAAGGAGCATATAGAGAACATAAAAATATAAAAAAATGGGCGGATATGCTAGATTTTGAAGTTTATTCTCCCGAATATCTCACAGAAACATTGAATAAGATAGGATTTAAATGCGAATACCATCTGGACGAGGAAGATCATCTAGTATTTTTAGCTAGAAAATTATAAAAAAATTTGTGAATAATGAAAAATAAATTTTAAGGAGAAGTAGAGAAAAAATCTGCTTCTTTTTTTATTGCAAGGAGGATTAGAATGGCAATAAACAAAAGATATTATTGGATAAAATTAAAAGAAGAATTTTTCACAGACAAAAGGATAAAAAGATTAAGAAGAATATCGGGAGGAGATACCTACACGATAATCTATCTAAAACTTTTATTACTAAGTCTAAAAGATGAGGGCAAACTCTATTATGATGGAGTAGAAAGTGATTTTATAAAAGAGTTAGCACTAACCATAGATGAAACAGACGATGATGTAATGGTTACAGTTAATTATTTAATCAATCAAGGCTTACTAGAAGTTGTAACAGAAAATGATGAATACTATTTAACAGAAATACCAAACTTAATCGGATCAGAAACAGCATGGGCAGAGAAAAAAAGAAGATACAGACAAAATAAACAGAGGACATTGTCCTTAATGAGTCCAACACATGTCCGACAAGAGATAGAGATAGAGAAAGATATAGAGATAGATAAAGAGAGAGAGGGAGAGATATAAAAAGATAAAAAGTCCACCCCCATCTTTTATGGAGAATTCAAAAATGTAAGGCTAAGCAAAGAAGAATATAAAAATCTAAAAGAAAAACTAAACTCACACACAGAAATAATGATAAATAAACTATCAAGATACATGAAAAGCAGTGGAAAGACCTATCAAAACCACTATGCAACAATCTTAAATTGGTATGAAGGAGATAAAGATAAACTAACACAGAAAGGTTTAAATAAAAAAATGAACTATGATGTAGGAGAATCTTTATAGATAAAAAAGAGGTGGAAAGGTACTATTAAAGACTTTAAGTCTAAAAGGTATCAAAGTATGCCAGAGATAAAAAAATATAAATATGACACTTTAAAGGCGATTAGAAAATTAAAGAAAAGCCAGAAGACTTTTAGATGTAAATGTCAACCCCAAAATGGTCCACAGTTATTATCGGAAAGTGGTCCACATATAGTAAAAAATTGATCACATATCTCTTTCCCCTAGGGGAAAGGCATTTTACACAGTCTCTTACAAAAATTTAAAGACCATCATATTTTATTTAAAATTTATGACAGAATAATTTTTTTCGACTAGACGATAAAAAAAAAAGATGATATATTGATATTGATTATCAAATAGCACATAGAAAGAAGGTTAATATGAAACTTTATAAGAAATTATTTTCCTATATGCCTGAAAGAAAAATTCATGGAATACTTGCGGCGATGCTAGCTGCAGTTGGGAATTTATTGCAGTTTTATGCTTATTATTTAATTTGGATCTTGCTTAGAAATGTATTTTGTGGAGAAGATCTAATGGATCTTAAAAACTTCTCTATAAAAATTCTAGCTCTTTTCGTCTCCTGTGGTCTCTTCTACTTTGGCGGAACATGGATGAGTCACTTAGCTGGATTTAGGCTTGAAACTAGGCTTCGTGAAAAAGGACTTAGCCATCTACTTAGGGCTTCAAATACTTTTTTTGACACCCATAACTCTGGTGAGGTAAGAAAAATAATCGACAACAACGTGGAACAAACACACATGATTGTGGCTCATTTAATTCCGGATCAAACTGCTGCATTTTTGACTCCAATACTTATGATTATCTTGACCTTCGTATTGGATTTATACCTTGGAATATTTTTTATTCTCATTGTCCTAATAAGTTTAGTACTTGTAAAAAATATGATGGGTGATCAGTCCTTTATGAAGAAGTACATGGATATGCTTGATGAAATGAACTCAGGTGCAGTTGAGTATGTAAGGGCTATGCCTGTAGTAAAGATTTTTAATGCACCACTAATTGGTTTTAAAAAACTTTATGATTCGATCCTAATTTATAAGGACATGGTATATAAATATTCAATGTCCTGCAGGATTCCATACGTATTGTTTCAATGGCTTTTAAATATTTTTATAATCACGCCAGTCTTTCTAGCGATATTCATGGTTTCAAAAGGACAAGATCCCAATGTATGGGCGGCAAAAATTTTATTTTTTACTCTATTCATGGGGATATTCTTTTCTAACACAATGAAAATTATGTATGTATCTATGTTTGTTTTTCAAGCTAACTCTGCTGTAGATAATCTTGAAAATCTGTTCACTGAGATGAAAGAAAAAGAAATAGTTTTTGGTACACAAAAAGATTTACAAAAGAAGAATATAATCTTTAAAAATGTTGATTTTTCATACGATGGCAAGAATAAGATTTTACATAATTTTTCTTTAAATCTTGACGAGAACAAAGTATATGCTCTTGTAGGTAGCTCTGGATCTGGTAAGTCTACCATTGCTAAGTTAATCTCTGGACTATATCCTGTAGATTCTGGAGAAATTTTAATCGGCGACAGAAATATTTATTCCTACGATGGAGAAAGCTTGATGAAGAATATCGGCATAGTTTTTCAAAATCCTAAACTATTCCAAGGAATTTCGATTTTTGAAAATGTAAAACTCGCAAATAAAGATGCAAATGATGAAGAGGTCTACAAAGCCTTAAAGCTTGCCCGCTGTGATGAATTTATAGATAAATTCAAGGACAAGTACGATGCGATAATAGGTGCTGAAGGGATAAATCTGTCCGGTGGTGAAAAACAGAGGATCTCCATTGCGAGAATATTTTTGAAGGATCCAAAGATAATTATCCTTGATGAAGCTTCTGCTGCTGCAGATCCGGAAAATGAATATGAATTACAGATTGCCTTTAAGGAACTTATAAAAGATAGGACGACAATTATGATTGCTCATAGGCTTTCTTCGATTCGTGGAGTAGACGAAATTTTACTGGTAGAAGATGGAAAAATTCTAGAGAGAGGAAGCCACGATGAACTCATGAAGGAAGACAGCAGGTACAAGAAGTTTATTGAAATGTACAATGAAGCAAATGAATGGAGGGTTGATCTATGAAAAACTATTTAAAAGATAGATTTGCACTTACAGACAAAGGTGCAGAAGGAACCATTGTTGCGATTAAATATTCTACCTTAAAGAGTCTATCCTACATGCTTCCTATGTTTCTTCTTATGTATGTCATGCAAGGTCTCTTGGGGCTGGGCAAGTTTAATCTCAAGATTTCTGTCATCGCATATATAGTAATTGCCCTTATAATGATGTTTGTAATAAATAGAGATTACATCACAACCTATAATGAAACCTATAAAGAATCTGCAAATTTAAGGATTGAACTTTCTGAAATTATAAAAGATCTTCCCCTTAGTTTCTATTCAAAAAGAGATTTAACTGACTTTTCTCAAACGATTATGAAGGATGTAGAGGCAATGGAGCATGGTCTTTCTCATGCAGTTTCAGGTTTTTATGGCTTTATAATAAACCTAGTTATTATTTCCATTTTGTTGTTAATTGGAAATGTAAAGCTTGGTCTTGCAGTTATAGTTCCCATTTATATTTCTGCTATTTTGAATTTGACTTCCACCAAGATGCAAAAGAAAGCGACGGCGACCTACTACAAAGAACAGAGAAAGTCTTCTAAGATGTTCCAAGAACTAATAGATCTATCCACTGAAATCAAATCCTACAATTTGACTGAAGAAAAGGAAAAAAGTGGCATTGACTTTGTTAGGTCCTTAGAAAAGAAACACATTAAGTCAGAACTGGGACAAGTTATCCCCATTGTTTCTGCAACAGTTGTGGCAAACTTATCCCTAGCCCTTGCAATATATGTAGGATTAAATAGCTTGATAAATGGAGAAATAAATATCTTGTATTTTGCAGGCTACCTATTTGCTTCAGCAAGATTAATTGATGGAGTTGCTGCCTTTAACCAATTTTATGGAGAGTTAATGTATATCGATTCGCCAATAGAAAAGATAAAGGCACTTAGATCAGAAGAAATCCAACCGGGAATAGAAACAGAATTTAAATCATTTGACATAGAAGGAAAGAATGTAGAATTTTCTTATCTCGATGACAAAAAAGTCATAGATAATATTTCATTTAAGGCTTTGCAGGGAAAAACTACTGCTCTTGTTGGTCCATCTGGTTGCGGGAAGTCCACTCTAATAAAATTGGTGGCAAGGCTCTATGATTATGACAGAGGAGAAATCTTAATAGATGAAAAAGAAATAAATAAATCGAGAACAGAAGATTTATTTAAACATATTTCCATGGTCTTTCAAGATGTAACCCTCTTTAATGGATCAGTAATGGAAAATATTAGGCTGGGCAGGTCCAGTGCCAGTGACGAAGAAGTGCTAGAAGCTGCAAGGCTAGCGAACTGTGACGAGTTTGTAAAGAAACTTGAGAATGGATACGATACGGAGATAGGCGAAAATGGATCTAACTTATCTGGAGGAGAAAGACAGAGAATATCCATAGCAAGAGCATTTTTAAAGGATGCAGAAATAATCCTACTAGATGAAATTGCAGCATCACTTGATGTGGAAAATGAAAAATATATCCAAGAATCTCTAAATAAATTAATTAAAAATAAGACGGTGATGATAGTTTCCCATAGGATGAAATCAATCAGAAATGTAGATCAAATCATAGTTATGAAAGATGGAAAGATAGAAGATTTTGGAAAACACGATGAACTTTTAAAAAGTAGCAAAACCTACCAAAAGATGATTGAATCATCTAAAAAATCTGAAGAATTTATATATTAAGGAGGAAAGAATGAATAAATTTGGAATTCGAGATTTAATAAATGCAGGAGTATTTTCACTCTTAATTTTAATGGCAACCTGGTGTGGAGGTATGATAGGTTTTATGCCTGTACTTATGCCTCTAGTTCCATTTGCTTGCGGTTTATTTTCAGGACCAGTATTTATGCTTTATTCAACAAAGATAGATAAATTTGGAATGGTCTTAATCATGGGAATAGTATTTGGACTTGTATTTTCAATGTCAGGCCATGGAGCGGTAGTTCTTCCTGCCATAATTGTAATGTCCTTAATTTGTGAGATGATATTAAAAAAAGGTGGCTATAAGTCAATAAAAACTGCAAGACTAACATACATGGTATTTATGCTGTTTGGAGCTGTAAATTTAATACCAATTTATTTTGCTAGAGATGCCTTTGTACAATCCTTAATCGATAAAAATTATGGGGCTGAATATGCAGAAAAAATGTTATCTGTTATGCCAACTTGGTCCTTTATACCTGTAGTTCTACTAGGTATGCTCGGTGGATACATAGGATGTACCATTGGAATTAAAATCTTAAATAAACATTTTAAAAAAGCGGGAATGGCTTAATGAAAATTGATTTTAGGACAAAATTATTCTTAACAATTATCATAGGATTATCTGCCACAGAAGGTTCCATTAGTATGAATTATAAATACCTTGGAATTTTGTTAGCTATATTTCCATACCTGCTTGCCATCCTAGATAAAAAATGGTCCCTTATTGGTAAGGGACTTTTTTATACTGGGATAGCGGTAGTAGGACAGATAGTAGCATCCAAGTATCCAAATTCTTATTTAGGGATGGTTTTTAATCTCTACTGCGGAATAATACTTAGAATACTTCCCGGAGTGATGATGGGTTACTACACCGTTTCAACTACAAAGATGAGCGATCTCGTCTATTCACTAAAGAAAATCAAATTTCCAGACTATATAATCATACCAATTTCTGTCATGTTTAGATTTTTCTATTCTATAAAAGAAGATTACAAAATCATCGGGGAAGCTATGTACATGCATGGACTTACGATGAAAAACTTCTTTAAAAATCCAGCGAAGATACTGGAATATAGATTTGTGCCATTACTTATGATTGTATCTCAAACAGCGGATAATGTTGCAATATCTGCCATGACAAGAGGCATGAAAATGAATAAAGAGAGGTCTTCCATATCAAGTGCAAAGCTTAAAACGGCGGACTATGTCCTACTAAGTTTCGGAATTTATATAATAATATTATTTATAAGGATAAAAATATGCTAGAATTTAAGAATTTTTCTCTTTCATTCAAAGAAGATGAGGGAGAAAATAGAATACTTGAAGATATAAATTTAAAATTTGAAAAGGGATCTATAAATGTCATCACAGGCAGATCTGGATGTGGTAAATCATCTCTAATCAAGACTATAAATGGAATTATACCGGAAGTGGATAAGGCAAAGATGGAAGGGGATCTTTTATTTGATGGAGAAAGTATTTTGAAGTTGGATATAACTGAAAGGTCAAAATTCATTTCAACAGTCTTTCAAAATCCAAAAAATCAATTCTACGCCATTAATTCCCTAGATGAAATCGCATTTGCGCTAGAAAACAGGAATGTTCCTAGGGATAAAATTTATGAAAAGATAGAATATTTTTCAAAACTACTAAATAGTCAGGATCTTTTGGGCAAGGATTTATTCAAACTATCTGGAGGGCAGAAACAACTAATAGCCATAAATTCTGTGGCGGTTATGGACAATGAAATATATATTTTCGACGAACCATCCGCATCCCTAGACAGAGAATCCATAAAAAAATTGGCCCACTGCCTAGAGGTTTTAAAATCCTTGGGCAAGATAATAATCATCGCTGAGCACAGGCTCTACTATTTAAAAGAAATAATGGACAGACTACTTGTAATTGAAAATCGGAAAATTTTATCCTATAGTAAAGATAGAATATCAGAAGAAATACTTGAAAAGCACAGACTTAGAACCCTTAAAGACATAGAAAAAGAAGAACTTATAAGTAAAAGCTACGAAGTGAAGAACCTATTCGACCACAGTTTTGATGAAGAAAAATCACTTGTATGTAGAGAATTTTCCTGCCAATATGAAAAAAATCCAAAGCTATTTGATTTTTCAATGAGCTTTGACCCGGGAATATATTTCATAATAGGAGCAAATGGAATTGGTAAATCTTCATTTATAAGAAATCTTTGCGGTCTTAATAAGAAGCAAAAGGGAGAAGTATTTTACAAAAATAAAAGAATAAAAAACCATGGAGACTATATTTCTCTAGTGATGCAGGATGTCAACTACCAGTTATTTACAGAATCCGTTTTAACGGAGATGAAAATAGTAACAGATGACGAAAAAAAGATTGAAGAAATATTAAAGAAACTAGAACTCTGGAATAGAAGAGAAAGCCACCCACAGAAGTTATCTGGAGGAGAAAAACAGAGACTCGCCCTAGGACTAGCAATGGCAAGTCCTAAGGAAATCGTGGTGCTCGACGAACCTACATCTGGACTGTGTTTTGAAAATATGAAAAGACTAATCGGAATATTAAAAGAGATGAAAGAAGCGGGAAAGACCATAATCGTCATAAGTCATGACTATGAATTTATAAAAAATTCGAAAGAAAATATAGTGGAGTTTGTATGAAAGAGAATAGACTTAAATCCTGGGGATTCGAAGAATTTCCCACAGAGGATCCTAGAATTATAAATTATATAGGCTTAGAAAGCCCTGAAAATAAGATGACCTCTTACGAAATATTTCCGGGGGTCTTTGTACTCTACATCAGTCTAAAGAAGAAATACAACGCTAATAATTCTTCTGCGGATGGAAATAGAGGCTACAGGATAGCATACGGCTATGAAGGCAACTTTTTCACCTACATAAACAATACAAAGGTCCTCATAACTACAAACGAAATATTCGTAGGAAGATCAATACCAAATTCAAAATTTTCTTCCACAACAAGTCATCGAACCACGGCATTTAACATAGTAATAGCAGATAAAATCTTGGATAAAAATTCCCCCTACTTTCCATACATTGGAGAATTTATATATAAATTTAAAAATGTAAAAGACATGGGATGTGCCATTAAAAACGAAGATTTGGTAAAACTTGCAAATGAATTAATTCAAGCACTTAAAGAAAGGGATATGCTATTTATAAAATTAAAATCCTTGGAACTCATATATAGAATAGGAAAAGTTGGCATAAATCCAAGTAAGACCAATTATTTCACGCCCGGAGGGGATAAACTAATGGAAGAAGTAGAGAAATATATGAAAGAAAACCTGGATAAAAATCTAAACTTAGATCATCTAGCGAAAAAATTTAAAATATCAAAATCTACTCTAAACACAAAATTCACAAGATCCTTTCAATACACGCCGATGAAGTATATCCAAAGGTTAAAACTAATATATTCAGAAGATTTGCTTATAAACACAGATAAATCCATACTAGAAATAAGCAATGATCTAAACTTTCAGAATCCATCTAACTTCAACAGAGCATTCAAAGATTTCACAGGACTTAGTCCTAGCCAATATAGAAAACAAAACGAACCTGAATAATAAAATTTAGGTTCGTTTTAGATTTTTCATAACAGAATCCAAAAAATCTCATCTATTTTTTATTTCTAAATATAAAATGGTATAAAGAAGATAAAGATAAATTAAGACATCAAGGAGGAAATAAAAAAATGAACTATGATGTAGGAGAATCTTTATAGGTAAAAAGAGGTGGAAAGGCATTATTAAAGACTTTAAGTCTAAAAAGGTATAAAAGTATGCCAGAGATAAAAAAATATAAATATGATACTTAAAAGGCGATTAGAAAATTAAAGAAATGCCAGAATACTTTTAGATGATAGATACGAAAAGGGTCCAATTTTCACTGTTACTCATGCAGTGTGAATTGGACCTTTTTACATAAGCAATTCTATTTCAAAATTGGTTACCAAGAAATACTTCTTTTCACTGTTAAGTATAAGAGGGTAATTTTAAACAATTTTGTTTCATCAAGATAAGTATTTTCTGATGGTTAAATTTTAAAAAGATTAATAACTCTCGATAAAATTTGAACCTTAACAATTGAATAGACCATGACAAGACATTAATTATTTTTGGAGCGTAATAACCTATCCGCCAAGATCTTTCTGCTGAATAATTCGGCATAATAAGTACTGCTAAGCTAAAAGCAAGGGGAGAAGAAAGAGAGCGATAAGTAAGAGTTTGAATATAGGGAGGGATACCCTATCCGCTATGAAGAAAATGAGGATAATGATACTTCTAAGGTTGAAGCCGGCTCATCCGGAATAGAGGCGGAGGTGAGATTCCTATGTTGCTAATCCAAAGCACTTGTCAATGTCGTAAAACTTAATTAAACAAATAATTATTAGATATAAAACTTTAGAGAGAGGAGGTATATATTGGACAATGACTGGAATGGATTGGCTGATTTAATAGCAAATCTGATTGCAAAATATGCTGGTGCTTTAGATTTAGATAATCTGCCCGATCCAACGCCAGCAAAAAATCAAGAGATGAAAAATAGTTTTGACAAGGCAAAAACACAAATTGAGACGGACTAATAAAAGTGTTATAATATACTTGAAATGATAGTCCAAACTTAAATTAAAAAATCAAAGTTTATATATGATATAGAAAAGTTATATTGAGGTTAATGCTATGTCAAAAGAAAAAATAAAAGTATACCTCTATACACGAGTATCTACGTCAATACAGATAGAAGGGTATTCGTTAGAGGCACAAAAATCACGAATGAAAGCTTTTGCTATTTACAACGATTATGAAATTGTTGGAGAGTATGAAGATGCCGGAAAGTCTGGCAAGTCTATTGAAGGTAGAATACAGTTCAATCGAATGATGGAAGATATAAAATCTGGAAAAGATGGAGTATCTTTTGTTCTTGTGTTTAAGTTATCAAGATTTGCAAGAAATGCCGCTGATGTTCTTTCTACACTTCAGATAATGCAGGATTATGGAGTTAATCTTATCTGCGTTGAAGATGGCATTGATTCATCTAAAGATGCTGGGAAACTAATGATTTCTGTTTTATCAGCTGTGGCTGAAATAGAAAGAGAAAACATCCGTATTCAAACAATGGAAGGTCGCATTCAAAAAGCAAGGGAAGGAAAATGGAATGGTGGCTTTGCTCCGTATGGATATAAACTTGAAGATGGCAAGCTGTTTATAAATGAAGAAGAGGCAGTTGCAATAAGAACGATCTTCGACCAGTATGTAAATACTACGATAGGCGCCAATGGGCTATCTAAATACTTAGAGAATCATGGAATTAGAAAAATCCCAAGACAGAATGGTAAGAATCCTTTGTTTGATGCAGGTCTTATAAGAAAGATATTAAAGAATCCTGTATATAATGGGAAAATAGCATTTGGAAGAAGAACTTTAGAAAAAGTTCATGGTACAAGAAATGAATATAAGCAGGTTGAACAAGATGAATATCTAATATCAGAAGGGATACATGAAGCTATAGTTTCCGACGAAGTTTGGCAAGCTGCTCAAGTTAAGTTAAAATCTCAAGCAAAGAAATATGAGCATGTGAATAAAGGAAAAGATACACGTACACACTTGCTTTCTGGAATTGTAAAATGCCCGATATGCGGAGTGGGAATGTTTGGAAACAAGTGTGCCAAGAAAAAGAAAGATAGCACAAAATATAAAGATTTTTATTACTATGGTTGTAAACATAGGCAGATGATAAGAGGTCATAAGTGTACTTTCCGTAAGCAAATTAGAGAAGAATTGTTAGATGATGCTGTTGCAGAGGTAATTGTCAAGATTGTAAGTAACCCGAAATTTGCTTCTATGATGCAAGAAAAAATCAACATGAAGGTGGACACCTCTGAAATAGAAAAAGAAATAGATAATTACCAAAAGGAATTGAGGAAGAGTCATTCTACAAAGTTTAAGCTAATTGAGGAAATAGATAATTTAGATGTTGAAGATAAGCATTATAAGAGAAGGAAACAGGATTTAGATGATAGACTATATCGTATGTATGATAAAATAGATGAATTAGAATCATCACTAATTGATGCGAAAGCAAAGAAACAGACTATTGAAGCTGAAAAACTCACAGGAGATAACATATATAAGGTTCTGATCTATTTTGATAAACTCTATAAAGTCATGAATGATATAGAGCGTAGGCAGTTAATTACAGCTTTGATTTCTGAAATTCAAGTTTATGAAGAAAAACAACCTAACGGACAATGGCTAAAATCAATTACTTTCAAGCTCCCAATTATAGACGATGACCTAAATATAAGTTTGGACAATGATGAACAAGTTGAGAGCGTGGTACTGATGTCAAGGAAATGAGATAAGAGGCTATAAAACTGTTGAAATCAATGGCTTTTAGGATTTTAAAAGAAATCAGTTCTATAATAAATTAAAAATCGTGTTGGTAGAGAAATCGTCTACTTCTACCAACACGATTGTACAAAGAGCCAGTACTTACATCTTTTTTTTTCTGTAATGATACTTTAAGGAGTTTTAATCATTCGATCTGTTAACCGTTATTTTTTGGATCTAATCTTAATAAAATAGCATTAATGGCGACGATGACTGTTGATACAGACATTAGAATTGCTCCTAATGCAGGGTTTAATGTGATACCAATAGGAGCCAAAATTCCTGCAGCTAGAGGGATAGCTATAAAGTTATAACCAGCTCCCCAAAAGAGATTTTGTTTCATTTTACGAGTTGTTTTGTGTGCTAATTCAATGAATGATTCAATATCTCCTGGATCAGATTGAGTTAAGATGACATCAGCTGAATCCAACGCCACTTGAGTTCCTGCACCGACCGCTATTCCAACATCTGCCAAGGCAAGAGAAGGAGCATCATTGACACCGTCACCTACCATGATAACTTTTTTTCCTTCTTCTTTAAGTGTTTTTACTAACTCATATTTGTCTTGTGGAGATTGATTTGATCTATATTCAATCTCTAAATCTTCTGCCGCGCCTTGAGCCGCTTTTTCATTATCACCTGTTGCCATAATTGGTTGAATATTGTTCTTTTTAAGAACTTTAATTAACTCTTTGCTCGTTGGTTTTAATTCGTCCCCTAAAGCTACAGCACCAATGGCATCTTCATTTTCTACTAATACACTGAGAGTTGCTCCTTTTGGAATATCCATATCCAGATTACGTCCGTATGCTTTTTGACTGATTAATTGGTAACTATGTCCGCCTGCTTCACCTTCTACCCCAGCACCGGAAATCACATCAATCGAATCAAAAGATGCTGGACGTATATCTTGCTGCTCGGCGAAACTTATAATTGATTGAGCAATCGGGTGGCTAGATCCTCCTTCAATACCTGCCAGTAAGGCAATGATTTCCTGTTTTGTATATTTGTCATTAAGAAGTTTTACATCTAATACTTTAAATTCACCAGTTGTTAAAGTACCCGTTTTATCTAAAATCATCACATCTGCATCTTGAGCTATTTCTAAGGCTTGGCGGTCTTTTACTAGTAAGCCACGGCTAGCCCCTAAGCTTGTACTACGAGCGGTTACCAATGGAATTGCCAGACCCAATGCGTGCGGACAAGCAATAACTAATGTAGTAATAGTAAATATAACTGCCGTTGGCACATCTTCTATAACCATCCATGTTACAAAAGCAATTAGCGCGACAATAACAGCAATATAGAAGAGCCACCCTGCAACCTTTTGCGCAATATTTTCTGCCCTGGAAGGCTGACTTTGAGCTTGGCTGATTAAATCCTGTACTTGAGAGATAAAGGACTTATCACCTGTCTCAAGCACTTTAATATAAAGAACCCCTTCTCCATTTGTTGAGCCCCCGATTACTTCATCGCCAGGGCCTTTTTTTACTGCTTTTGACTCCCCAGTTAGAAGAGCTTCATTTAAACGTGATTCGCCACGCTCGATAGTTCCGTCTGCTGGCACATTTTCTCCGGCTTGAACACGAATTAAATCACCTACCTTTAAGTCAGCAACTGGTCGTGTTTCTATTGAATCGTCATCTAATACTACATGAGCATCTTTTGGTACTAGCTTAGCCAGTTCTTCTTGTGCATCTCCTGCTTCTCCAATAGCTTTCATCTCAATCCAGTGACCTAATAGCATGATTAATAGTAATGAAGCAAATTCAAAGAAAAAGTCCATAATTTGTTCACCTGTTACGTAGCTTGCTATTACAGTATAAATACTATATAAATATGAAACACTTAAACCTAAAGAAACGAGAGCCATCATTCCAGGTTCTTTTTGCTTAAATTCGTCAACTGCCCCTTGATAGAATGGACGTCCACCATAAATAATTAATATAGTAGATAAAATAGCTACTACAATATCAGAATATGGAAAAGTAAACTGGAATGGTAGGTCAAACCCAGCCATAGGGGATAAGAGCATAATAATGATTCCTAGTGGCAATGATTTTAAGAAAAGTTCCTTAAAATTTCCGTGATGATGATGGCCATGCCCACTGTGTCCGCTGTGGTCGTGCCCACTGTGCCCGCTGTGATCATGCCCACTGTGCCCGCTGTGGTCATGACCAGCATGATGGTCGTGATGTTGATTCTTATGATCTCCATGTTCATCTGTGATTCCATGCTCGTGTTTTAACTTATCCATGTCGCCATGATTATGTTGACTGTGGGATGAATGTTTGTTGTTATTGTTCATTTTAAATTCCTCCTTATTCTTAATGATGATGTAAATGACATTTGCATTGTCCTTTTGGACAATTGCAATCCACTTCTTCTACTGCGAAAGATTTTTTCATCTCTAATATTTTTTCTAGTCGATCTATATCATCGAAGCTTAAAACATGATCTTCAATGATGTTTCCTATTACATTTCCGACTTTCTTATTGCAAATACGGTTAAAAATATCTTCTGCATAATCCCTTACGGCCTCTTCCTCTTCAATATTGGCAGTGTAAATAAACTTTCTACCTTCTTTCTCTGTATTTAGTACGCCTTTTCCAACTAATCGAGCTAAGATCGTTTTGATAGTGGATTGTGTCCAGTCCGTTTTTTCTTGCAATATGGAGATGACTTTTTTACTAGTTACTCGGTCGTTTGCCCAAACTACACGCATGACCTCCCATTCAGCATCTGTGATATGAGTATTAAATTCTGTTGTGCTCATTCTCCTTTCCTCCTTATCGTTTACAATTGTAGACTTAATACTTAAGATAAGTTTACACCTTTAAACTTATCTTGTCAAGTCTTTTTAATAAATTTTTAATTCCTTATTTTTAATAATATGTTAAATATGATAAATATGATGATACCTTTTCTGAATTTATTTTTAGGCTAAATATATAGTCATAAATTTCACAAATTCTATCCTTCCATTTTTCATGGTAGTTTGGTTTAATTCACTTCAAGAACTTTACTCAAAATTTGTAGATTTATTTAAATGAAAGTTGTGCAATTGATTCATCTTATTAAGAAAAATCTGGAGAAGTTTTCCACAAGAATATAGGGCCTATTGTTTAAAAATTCGTGACTATGTAAGGTTTACAACCGATTTTTATTCTGTACTTTTATCCAATGGATTTAATGGGCTAAAACTTTGAGATGATATTAAAAATAACTCCTAATTAGTTTATTAATAACATTGACAAGTATCGATATGGGGTGTATAATAAACATGAAATCGAAACTTATCGATATCATTGAAGTGTATCGATATATCAAATAAAGAAAGGGGTAATTATGAAAAGATCATACGCAGAGTTTGCACCTATATTCAAGGTTTTGTCTGATGAAACCAGGCTAAAAATAATTGATATGCTCTCATGTGGCGAGATTTGTGCCTGTGATATTTTGGATGGTTTGAGTATTTCTCAATCAACCCTAAGCTATCACATGAAAAACTTAACGGACTCAGGCCTTGTTAACGCAAGAAGGGATGGGGCATGGATGAGATATACTCTAAACCTTGAAAGAATAGGTGAGATTAAAGACTTCCTAGATTATATTACGGAAGATAAAGAAGACTGTATTTGTAAAAAATGTAAGGAAAAGTAAATGCTAAAGGAGTGTTAGTATGAAAAAAATGGTAATTTATGACCCAGCAATGTGTTGCTCAACAGGTGTATGTGGACCATCAGTAGACAAGAACTTATTAAGGGTATCCACAGCGATTAATAGGTTAAGTAAAAACAATGTAGAAGTAATAAGACACAACCTAAAAGATGAACCACAACTATACGCTGAAAATGATAAAGTAAGCAAGCTGTTAAATGAAGAAGGAGTCGATGTACTTCCTATAACAATGGTTGACGATGAAGTAGTCAAAATAAGAGAATACCCTACAAATGATGAATTTGTTGAATTTTTGGATATACCAAAAGAATATATAATGTCTGGTATAGCAATTCAAAAAATGAAAAAGAATAAAGGAAACAAATAGATAAGATAGGAGGTCAATATGTATACAAGATTCAACCCAGAAAATGTTAAGCTAAATAAGTATCTTTTCTTTACAGGTAAGGGTGGTGTAGGTAAAACTTCTATAGCTTCAAGTCTTGCTATAAACCTAGCAGACCAAGGTAAAAAAGTTATCCTTGTTAGTACAGACCCAGCATCAAACTTACAGGATATTTTTGACACAGACTTAGACAATAAAATAAGAGATATAGATAAGGTAAAGAATTTAAAACTAGCTAACTTTGAACCAGAGAAAGCCCTAGAAGACTATAAGGAAAGCGTAGTTGGACCTCAAAGAGGAAAGCTTCCGGATGAGGTTATAGAAGCCATGGAAGAGCAGCTTTCGGGATCATGTACAACTGAAGTGGCAGCTTTTAAGGAGTTCACAAGCTTTATAGCTGATGAAGAGCTTGCAGCTGAATATGACCATATAATATTTGATACTGCTCCTACAGGCCATACACTAAGAATGTTAGAACTACCTTCAGCTTGGACAAACTTTTTAGATAACAACAAGTATGGAGCATCTTGCCTAGGCCAGCTATCAGGGCTAGATGAAGAAAGAAGTATTTATAAAAAAGCTGTTGAAAACCTAGCTGACAGTGAGCTAACTAGCCTTATTCTAGTTTCTAGACCTATAGAAACAGCCCTAAAGGAAGCGGCAAGGACATCAAATGAACTCCACGAAATTGGCATAGACAACCAAATTCACATAATAAATGGTATGCTAGATTCCTATGATGATGATCTTTCAACAGCTATACACAATATGCAAAAAAGAGACTTGGAAGCAATGCCAGAAGGACTAAAAGACCTTGAAACTTACTATCTTCCACTTAAACCATACAACACATCTAGTATTGAAAATCTTAGAAAATTTTTCTCGGATGATATAGAAGAAAAAATGGAGTCTTCAGTTACCATAGACACTAGCAAGATATCTAGGCTAGAAGATGTTGTTGACGACCTATATAAGAACGATAAAAAAGTTATCCTTACTATGGGTAAGGGAGGAGTAGGGAAAACAACTATAGCAGCAGCTATTGCCCTAGCTCTTAATGAAAAAGGTCAAAAAGTTCATCTTGCAACAACAGACCCAGCCGATCATCTAAAATATATAATAAGCGAAAGAGAAAATTTGACTATTTCCTATATAGATGAAGATAAGGAGCTTGAATCTTATAGAGAGGAAGTCCTAGGAAAGGCAAAGGAAGATGGGGCAAGTGAGGAAGACATTGACTATATCGAAGAAGATTTAAGAAGTCCATGTACCCAAGAAATTGCAGTTTTTCGTGCATTTGCTGATATAGTAGACAAGTCAGAAGATGAAATAGTAGTTATAGACACAGCTCCAACTGGTCATACAATTCTTCTTTTAGAATCAACAGAAAGCTATAATAGAGAAATTTCAAGAAGCCAGGGAGATGTACCTGAATCAGTAAAGAAGCTACTTCCAAGGCTTAAGGACAAGGATTATACAGAGGTTCTAATTATAGCACTAGCAGAAGCAACTCCTTACTATGAAGCAAAAAGACTTAAGGAAGACCTAGATAGGGCAGAAATCTTTAATAAATGGTGGATCATCAATTCGAGCTACTTTGCAAGTGGCAGCCAAAACGAGATTTTAAAAGCTAGGGCCGATCAAGAAAAAGAGTGGATCAAGACAATAGATGAAACATCTCAATCTAACACAGCCCTTGTTGAGTGGATTCCAGAAGATTTAAAAGAAGACAATTTAAAAGACCTATTATAACAATAGGCAGATAAAAAAGAGGTGAAATTGGTGAAAGAAACAAACGAAAAAATTAGTTTTTTTGAAAGATATTTAAGTATATGGGTTTTACTCTGCATGGCTGCAGGTATTTTGATTGCTAGATTTATGCCATCTGTCCAATCTTTCTTACAGTCATTGGAATTTAAGGGTCAAAACATAATCTTAACAGTTTTAATGTGGCTTATGATATACCCTATGATGGTTAGAATAGACTTTAATTCACTAAAAAATGTAGGAAGACATCCCCAAGGTATAATTATTTCTACAATAGCAAGCTGGGGAATCAAACCATTTTTAATGTTTGGTCTATCTACACTTTTCTTCCATTATGTATTTAGCCAGTTAATACCCGTTAATCTTGCCAATGATTTTGTTATAGGAGCAGTACTCTTAGGTACAGCCCCATGTACAGCCATGGTATTTGTGTGGAGCAGTCTTACCAATGGAGACCCAGCGCAAACCCTTGTACAGATATCGGTAAATGACATCTTGATACTCTTCCTATTTGTACCACTTGTACAGCTCCTTTTAGGTTTAAAGGGTATAACTCTACCAATGGATGTTCTCATTATGTCATTAGTACTTTTTGTTGTAATTCCTTTAGTGGGAGGGTTTTTATCAAGATACTTTATAATAAAAAATAAGGGAAAAGATTACCTGGAAAATAACTTTATAAAAAAGTTTGACGGAGTAACTACCATAGGACTTCTTCTTACCCTCGTTATTATATTTACTTTCCAAGGAGATATGATAGTGAAACACCCACTTTATGTAGTTTTAATAGCAGTTCCACTAATACTTCAAAATGTGATTTCATTTTCTCTAACATATTTGGTAAGTAAAGTAAGCAAACTACCTCATGAGATAGCAGCGCCAGCTTCTTTAATAGCAGCATCTGACTTTTTTGAACTTTCAGTAGCTGTAGGCATAGCACTATTTGGTGTAGATTCTCCTGTTGTTCTTGCATCAACTGTAGGAGTTCTTACAGAAGTTCCCGTAATGCTACTTTTAGTAAGGATAGTTAATAATACAAAAAGCTACTTCCCAAGCCTTGAAAGAGCTAAATAAAGTTAAGACATTAGAAAAAAGTGCGACTATAAAATTTGAACTGACCCCCAAAAGTTAGACCTAAAAACTAACTTAAGGGGGTCATTTCATATTGTAAGGGCTTGTTAATTAAATATATTGTAATGATAAAAAGGTATAACAGTAAACAATCAAATACTTGAATAAAAAATGGACAAATACTTGAATTAAAACAAGACAAGCACCTTTTGCTTATAAAAGAGATGATGATGTTTACGTAATACCTATTACGTCTTTAAGAGCTTAATAGTATTAGCATTGATTGATATATTCCCACATACGAGGATTTTGAAAAATAACCAATGTTATCTATACTGACCACTCAAGACATGTCGAGACGGTGGTATTGATGTCTAGGATAGATGAGTAGGAATGTTCTGAATGGCTGAAAATCAACCAGTTTATGATGATAGAGGATTGATTGTTTTTTAATATGGGTATAGATATAAAGACAAGTTAAAATAGTAAATTTTATTAAAGGAGAAGTCGAAATGTTAATAGACGCATCATCTTTTAAAAGATTAGAAGAATCACTTATAGAGCAAGGTAAAATTGAGAAGTTTGAAAAAGAATCCGGTAAGATATTGGGAAGGGTAATGATTACTACAGGTAGTATTCCCGATGATATAAAAGAAGATATTTTAAGAGACAATGAAGAAGATGATTTAATAATTTTCAATTGTTCTTTTGATTTTTACAATTCAACTTTAGGAATAGCGCTTTATAAGAAAGATTTGAAATTAGCATCGAGAATTTGGATAACAGAACAAGAAGAGGGAGCGGAAAAACCATCACAAGATTGGATTGAATTTTTTATTAGATTATTAGTTGAATATGTAATAGAAAGTAATGATGGTTTTGGATACCCAATTTATGCATTTGTAAATAATGACTCAGAAATGGTAATAGTTTCGGAATAATAAATATTTTTAGCATCTACAAAAGTAGGTGCTTTTCTTATTCAAATTTAATATAGGAATTATATATATAAATTTCACATAAGGGATATAGGTAAGGCGATAAAAAACTAAAATATGTAGTGAGATATCTTCTGACATGAATCCGTAAATACAAAAAAACTAAATATCATTTAATGAAAAGATTTTTGAAACAGCTTCACCTGATAGCGTATGAATTGATATTTATTATTATAAGTTTTCATTTGAATTATTATTTTTTAGAATTCTAGAAAAACTTTTGTGTTATATTTTAATATCAATTTTCCAATGTTAATTATATGTAAATTATGATGTTTTATTGTGTTATAAAGAATTTGAAACAATAAATTATGTTATAATAAGCCAAAGAGGAAAAACTTTTTGTTTCTGGAAAAAATTTCAATAATATTAAAAGCTGAAATGTTTTAGGAGGGTCAATGGATAACAGATTAGAAATACGTAGTAGTAGATTAAAAAATATAATATTCAGTTTATTGAGCGCTCTTATGACATCCATGGCATTACTTATGCTATTAGCTGGACTTTTTGGAGGCAGAAGATTTTATGGAGACAGAATTTTATATAATATATACATATTTTTAGATAGTATATTCCGGATTTTAATTGGACTGTTTGGAACATTGTTTTTTGGAGCGGCAACATTGTTTTACATTAAAAATATTTTCGTGAATAAACCAACTTTAATTATAAATAACGATGGATTTTACGAGAATACAACCATATCGTCTATGAAAAATTCTTTAATAAGTTGGGATAAAGTTAAGAAGATAAGAAATATGCCTATGATGGGTCAAGGATTGGTATCAATATTTATGAAAGATCAGGATGCATATTTGGATAAGTTACCATTATTTAAAAAGGTTAATAACTAAAATGAACATTGCATTGGGATATGGAGAGATAACAATTAATATGAATCAAATCAAGAATATGGATGGGGAAGAGCTGACTGAAATTATGGAAGAATATCGAAAGAATCGTCGTAAACTCAAATCTTGATTTTAAGGATATTGATAGGTTAAAGATTTAGAAGATGTATTGCAACACAATTTTTCTATTATGAAATTTAATAAAAGACTTGACATGAAGAATAACTAGTATTATTAAGAAATTCAAAGACGTGGAGGTCTTTAAGCTTGGTCTAGATAAATTCCAGCCAATACAGTTCTTTATAGATAGTGATAAATTAGAGGCAGTTAAGAGCTTTGTCAATAGAGAAGAAGACGTGATTATCCCAGTTACAATACGCGAAGACACATACGCGTCCCTAGATGGGCACACACGCCTCTACCTTGCATATAGCCTTGGATTCAAGTACGTATACGCCTATCTTAGTGAAACCTTCTGTGGATTTGATTATTTCTTTGATGAAGCAAGAAAAAGAAATATATTTACAGCAAAAGACTTGACTTTGCTCACACATGATGACTGTACAGTTAAGTGGGATAAGTTTTGCGATGAGTATTATATGAGTATAGAGTGTGAATAGACGAGTGTGTTGTTCTTGTAAAATAGTAAATAATATTAAGATAAATTAGTAAAATTCTGGACTGATTTTAGAAATCAAGGACTTGATGGGCTTAAACCAAAAAAGAGAGGAAGACCTTCAAGTATAAATAAAAGGTTTCAAATCTTTATATATACAAATTTCGCTGGAAAAATAAAAACTGACAAAGAAAAATCTACAGAAAAGATAGGTGGAGTTATTTCTATGGTGAGCAATAAGGTGTGAAATGTACAAGTCAATCGGTTTATGATGATAGAGGGTTGATTGTTTTTTATGGGTATAAATTATTAAATAGTATTAGGAGGTACAGACAAATGAACAATAGATATAGTCTTACAAATAACTAAGAGAGGAAAAATCCTCTCAAAAAAAACATAGGAGGATTTATGATATATATACAAAACTTAATAAAAACTTTACCAGATAGAAAGCTATTTGAAATTGATAGTTTATCAATAAATGAAAATGATAAGATAGCCTTAATAGGTGACAATGGAACGGGTAAAACTACTCTTTTAAGAATAATATTAGGAATAGATAAAGACTATACTGGTCAAGTAAGAGTAGATAGAGATTTAGGATATTTATTAAATTATGATATTCAAGCTAAGAATTTTTCTGATGAAATCTATTCCAAATCTCAGTTAAAGATTGATGACGATTATAGTCCGGGTGAGGAACAAAGATTAAAATTAACAGATATTTTATCAGATAGTTTTAAGTTTCTTTTAATAGATGAGCCTACATCCCATTTAGACCTAGGGCAAAAAGAAGAACTTATAGAAAAGCTAAATTCAAGAAAAACAGGATACCTTATAATTTCGCATGATCGTGATTTCATAAATAGAACTTGTAAAAAAATTATAGAATTAAAGGATGAAAAAATTGAAGAATATAATGGAGACTACAATTTCTATCTTGAAGAAAGAGAAAAAAGACAAAAGTTCCAAGATAAAGAGTATTCGAATTTTATAAAAGAAAAAAGACGACTAGAAAATCTAGCTATAAATATAAAGGAACAATCATCAAAAGTAAGAACCACACCTAAAAGGATGGGGAATTCAGAAGCAAGACTCCATAAGATGGGTGGTCAAGAAAACAAGAAAAAATTAGACAAACAAGTAAAAGCTGTAGAATCTAGGATAAATCAACTTGATATAAAAGAAAAACCTAAAGAAGAAAAAGAGATACAAATATCCATTCCAGATAATAAACGAATTCATTCTAAAATATTGATAAGAGCGGAAAACATAAATAAAAAATTTGGAAATAAGGTTTTGTTTGAAAAATCCAACTTCCAAATAAATAACAATTCTAAAATAGCGCTAATTGGAGAAAACGGAAGTGGGAAAACTACTCTTTTAAAGATGATTCTTAATAAAGAAAATATATGGGTGCATCCAAATCTTAAGATAGGTTATTTTAGTCAAATGAGTGATATTTTAGAAGAAAATTCCAGCATCTTAAAAAATGTATCAAATACATCTATTTATGATGAAACAATGACAAGAATTGTTCTTGCAAGACTAGGGTTTAAGACTAGCGATGTATATAAGATTATAAATGTATTAAGCGATGGAGAAAAAGCTAAGGTAAAATTGGCTAAAATTTTAACATCTGATTTTAATTATCTTATATTTGATGAACCGACAAACTTTTTGGATATAAGAGCAATAGAAAGTTTAGAAAATTTACTGAAATCTTATGATAGACCATTTATTTTTGTAAGTCATGATGAGGAGTTTATAAATAAAATAGCAGATACACTTCTGATTATAGAAAATAAAAGAATCAAAAATTATAAAGGTAATTTATCACAATACAAAAATAGAAATAAGAAGACAACAATTAACAAGGATAGAGATAGTTTATTACTTGATTTTAGAATATCATCTATCAGTTCTAGACTAGCAATGGAGATACCCAAAGAGGAAAGAGAAAAACTAGAAGAAGAGTATAATAATCTTATTGAAGAAAAAAATAAATAATTTTAGCATCTACAAAAGTAGGTGCTATTCTTATACTGAATTTTAGGGGACGATAATATAAATTTTTTGAATATTTTATTTTAGTCTAGAGTTAAACCCAAAGATGAGGAGAGGATAAATAGTTAATTAACCTATTTCCATATAAAATAAATTGGGTAAATATCAAATTTTATACATACTGGCCTATCAAGAAGGCGGAATCAATAGTGTTGTTGTCAAGAAAATGTGAATGCTATAATATATTATATAAATTAAGAGGTGAAACTATGATAATAGATAGTTTTGATAATGAAACAGAGCCAGTTTTAAGTCTAAAAGACTTTTACGGAGAAAAGAAAAATATTGCAGAAAAATGTTTGATAATATATTCGAAAAGCATAATAGAATATTTGCTTGATAATTTTGAATGCGAAGAAATTGGAAATATAGGATCTGTAAATGGGTCAAGACCAGTATATAAAAGCAAATTTGAAGGTCAAGAATTTGTATTTTATCTTACTATGATAGGTTCGGCTCTTGCTTCAGGAGATTGCGTAGAAGTCAATTGGATTACAGGTGCAAATAAATTTATTATGTTTGGATCTTGTGGCAGTCTTGATAAGGAAAAAACTTTTGGAAAGTACATTATACCAACAGAGGCTTATAGAGGTGAGGGAGCATCTTATTACTATGCGGCACCTTCAGATTATCTTGATATTAAAAACCATGATAAGCTTGAAGAATTTTTTATTAAGGAAAAAGCTCCCTACACTAAGGGAAAAGTCTGGACTACAGATGTTATGCTTCGTGAGACACGCGGACTCGTTTCAAATAGAAAGGAAGAAGGATGCATAGCAGTAGAAATGGAGCTTGCAGGTGTTCAAGCAGCTTGTGATTTTTATGGATTTGAACTTTATAACTTTCTTGAAGCAGGAGATGTATTAGATGAGAGCTGTTATGAGGTCGAAGGACTCCATAATGCCAACCATGATCTTGGAAAATTGTATTTGGCATTAAAATTTTTAAAAGAAATATAAGATAAATTATAATGAGATTATAAGAGATTAAATGTATTGAGTATAAACTCATGTACTAAAGAAAAATAAACGACAACAATACAAACAAAAGAATAGTAGTATTTTTATATATTTTTCTACTAAACAAAATATTATCGCAGCATGATTTGTTAATAAATAGTTTAAATATATCAAATTGATGTACTAAATATTAATATATAGTTAGAAATTTTGTGAAAATGTCGTAGCATCAAGAAGTATAGAAGGATGATATAAAATTGAATTTATATTGAAAAAATAAACTATAAAAACGCAAGGAGACAAATATGGATATTATTCGACTACCTATTATAAATGGAATAACCCCAGATTTATTAAATGGAACAGAACGCTATGCTTACGGGTTAAGTGATTTTACAGATAGCTGGGAATTAAAAGATTGGCAAGAACATGGAGGTTATCAAGGTTCAGTACTTTATTTATATGATTTGCAAGAAAGCAAAGTTTATATCCCATTTAAGAAAAAGAAAAATGTTATTTATCAAATGCCATTATTTAGTGATGGTATGATTTATTTTTTACAAGTAGACTATGATGATAATAAGGTTAATCTATATCGAGTATCATCAAGTTTAGAACTAGAAAAGATAACAGATTTATCTATTGATGAAGTTAATCTTTACAACATTAGATTAATCGGAGAAGGTGTGCATATTACGAGTCAGGATGAAAGCTTTGTATGCTATTATCCCGAATCTTTTGAAATTAAATTAGAAACAAATGAAAGTGTCATTTGTATAGATGATGAAAAAATTTACATCAGCGTCTGGATTGAGGAAGGCGTTGAAAATGATGAGATAACAAAGGACTACTCTTACTATGAAAAAATACATGTTAAAGACAAGTCTGGAAATCTCATTTCAGAAGAAATAGGATCATTGACTCAATTTCCAGACGGCAAATGGAGAATATCTTAAAGAATAATATATAAAAATAACATAATAAATTCCAGTTTATCGAGGTAATACCTTTTAACGATAACCTTAAGCTATCGTTAAAAAGTTCATGGATATGTTCCTACATACGAACGTAGCTACTTGACATACTTAGTGTTCACTCGTTTCAGGTTGAAGCCCTAGCCCTACTTGTCAAGAAGCGAAGCTACACTGAAAAGTAGAGGCAGGTCTCATGCAAAGATTTCCCAAGAGAAGCGACCGAATAGGAAGCTTTGATTGGCAAGATTCGACGGCTGAGACCATAGAGCTGATTTAAAAGATGTAAATTTAGAAATCCTGCATTTTAATAAGTTTATAAGCATTTTGTATTTGAAAAAGATGAAGAAGGATATGTAAAAAAGACTCAAAAAAACTACATGGACGTAAGAGTTGTTTTGCAACTGGTATGAGGAGACACAATAAATATAATTAACTCATTTTGTGCTTTCTACAAGAGTAGCTTAAAAGGCTGCTCTTTTTTTATTAAAGGGTGTAAGGTTTCGTTACATCCTTTTTCAGAAATTAGTGAATTTTATAGAGTAGATTCTAGAATAAGACTTTCTTATTAAATTACAAAAACAATAGAGTTGTTATTATTTTTAAATTTAGATGAAAGTTCAGATACATTTAAGTTAACGTCTTTTTCAGAACCAGTATATAAAGCAACTGTAGAATCATATAATACGATTCCAAATAATCCTTTTGAAAGATATTCTATTTCTGGTTTATCAAAAAATATGCTATTTCAGAATCATGTACCGACCTCAAAAAGTTATACCAAAATCTAACGATTGGGAGGTCGGTACATGATTTTCTTGCTGGCTCGTTTTTTAATTGTGATTTATGATTAAAATAAAATTTAATTAATCAGGTCAAAGATAAAGGAAACGTCAAGGCCTTGGTCCTTATTCTCTATAGAAAATTTCCCATCATGCAATTCGGCTATTTGTTTAGAAATAAAAATCCCCAAACCGTGCCTTGTAATATTGGTCAAATCTTCGTCATTAATTCTCTTTATTATATCTTCATCTACCCCACAGCCTTGGTCTAAGACCTTTATAATTAGCTTGTTATCTGGGTTTGAAATTATAATGTCGATTTTTCCCTCGGTATAGGCAAGGGAATTTTTTATGATATTTTCGACCATCCTATAAAACAAGGTTGGATCCATTTTAAGTTTTATATCTGGGTCTCTTAGCCTATTTTCAAAGACAATTTCTCTTTCGGGATTTTCATTTAACTTATCGACTATGACTTTTCGGATTACTTTTAAGGGACTTTTTGACTCAAAATTCTCCTTGTCGATGTTGGCAAGGGACATAGTTAGATTGAGACCTTCTAAAATATTTGAAATTTTTAAAACTTGGTCTTGGATATTTTTTGTATCGAGGTCATTTTTGTTTTCTTTATTAAGTTCCCAGGAAATTTTTGCAAGAGGGGTCCTAACATCGTGGCTAACTCCCCTTATCCACTTACTTTGTGATTTTTTTAAGTTATTATATTTTTCGTTTGCCTTGTTAATTGAAAGGGCAAGGTCTCTTAATTCTCCACTTTCATCTAATTTTTCATAGTCATCTTCAAAAAGCCCATCAATGGCCTTTTGAAAAGGAGCAATATTTTTAAGTATATCCCTTATATCCATCCTGTAAAAAACATAGACAAAGAGCAAAAATAAAACTATAAATATGACTACTAGCCACATATTAAATACAAGGTTCTGGTAGTTATAATAATTAAAGGGAAATTTATCTAGAGAATTTTTTGGATAGGCAAAAAGGATTATGCCGTCTCCTACAATATAGGTAAAAACGGGATAATCAGCCAAGTAATACCTGTTAAAGCTAACTACATCTGTGATCTCGAATTTATTTTTAACCTCTCTTGGCTTGTTGAAAGATTCGATGACTTTGCCATTTTTATCTAGCCTTATGGCCCAAATATCATTTTCTTTTAAAAAGTTCTTATTATTTTCGTTGAGATAGGTATCTGTTTTGTTATTAGCTATATAAGTATAAACATCATTAGGATTTGGATATTTATCTCCCAACCTGTAGTTGAGGTAGAGAAAGACCATTAGCAAAAATGTCAGAAAAAATAAAAGGGCAAGGATTCTTATTACGATTTTTTTAAATCTTTTTATAATGTAATTAAACATCTTAATCTTCCTTCACTAGTTTATAGCCCAAACCCTTGATGGTAATTAGGATTTTTGGATCTCTTGGATTATCCTCAAGCTTTTCCCTAAGTCTATAGATGTGAGTAATCAAGGTATTTTCATAACCATAGGAATCTTCCCAAATATTTTCCAAAATGCGGTCAATAGAGACAATCATATTCATGTTGTCGGCTAGGTAAGACAGGATTTTAAATTGGGTAGCAGTTAGGGGGATTTCCTCTCCATTTTTTATGAGGATGCCCTTGGACTTATCGAAAATTACCTTTCCTAAATTAATTTTCTCTTCGTTGTTTTTTATATTTTTACTGCGTCTTAAAACCGCATCAATCCTCCAAAGGAGTTCATCAGGGAAAAATGGCTTGACTAGGTAGTCGTCGGCCTTGTTTTCAAAACCTTCCTTCCTGTCATCTATCCCATCAAGGGCGGAGAGGATTATGACTGCCATATCGGAAGTTTTTCTTATTTCCTTTAAAAGATCAAAACCACTCCCATCTGGAAGCATCAGGTCAAGGACCACTAGGTCAATTTTGAAATTTGTAAGCTTAAACCTAGATTCTTTGAGGTTTTTGGCGGTATAAATCTTATTAAAACCCTTTTCTTTCAAAAAATTATATAAATTTTCCAATAAATTTGTTTCGTCATCTACTATTAGTATAGAAAAATTATTTCTAAAATCCATTAAGCTCCTCCTTGCTATCCTAATTATACACCAGACTTTTGATATTTTGGTTTTTGTGATGTAAAAGTGACCTTGCTTAAAGCTTATTTTTATCTTAGCCTGGTATCCTTTTGTTAGGAGGAATGATTATGGAAAAAATATTAGAAATAAAAAATCTACAAAAATCATATAACAAGAAGAAAGTCCTAGATATTGACTATCTGGAAATCGAACAAGGTTCAATTTATGGCCTAATAGGAAAAAATGGAGCGGGAAAGTCAACACTTATGAAGCTTATACTTGGTCTTGTGAGAAAAGACGGAGGGGATATTAAGGTTTTTGGCCAAGAAGTAAGTCCTAAAAACCAAAAGGACCTTAACAAAAATCTCGGTGCCCTAATTGAAAATCCTTCCTTTTATGACCACTTAACAGGCTATGAAAATCTTGAAATAATTTGCGAGCTTAAGGGAATAGATAAGGCAGAAATTTCAAAAACTCTTGACCTTGTTGGCCTTAATAATGTGGGCAAAAAGAAGGCAAGGGATTATTCGCTGGGTATGAAGCAAAGACTTGGAATTGCAATTGCCCTAATAGGTAGTCCAAAGTTATTGATCTTAGATGAACCTATAAATGGCCTTGATCCTCAGGGAATTGAGGAAATGAGAAACTTATTTAAAAACATAGTGAAAAACACTTCTACAAGCATTCTGATTTCTTCCCATATTCTTGATGAGATGGAAAAAATTTCTACACATATTGGTATCCTCAAGGCAGGGAAACTAACCTACAATGGAAGCTTGGAAGACTATAGGAAACTTCATCCACCATTTATTTCCATCCAAACATCTGACAATCAAAAAGCTGCTAATCTTTTAGACTTAGATCAGGTAAGGATAGATGGTAAAAAGATTATTTTGGGCAAAGTTTCTAACCAAAAAATATCTGAAATAGTAAATTTCTTGCACGGAAAGGTTGATATATATAGAATTGAAGAAGAAAAAGAAAGCCTAGAAAAACTTTTTATCGAAGAAAGCAGGTCTTAATATGGCAAACTTAGAAAGAAAAAAATACAAAAGACTTGGGATAAATTTTTTAATACTAATAGTATTTTTCGCTCAAATGCTAATGGTGGCAGGGGTCAGCCATTCAAAATCATTTGCAGAAGGAAATTATCCCCTAGCCTATATCTTAGACACATATCTATTTATTTCCTTATTGATAAATCCGATTTTAATCTCTTCTTTGGTGAAAAAAGTGATTGAAATCGAGGAAAAAAACAAGATGTGGCAGTTGCAAGTAAGTCTTGGAGAAAAAGTAAACTCTATACTCATAAATAAATTTAAAAACCTATCCCTAAAACTAGTTTTATTGCAAATAGTAGAAGCTATTGTCTTTCTCCTATTAGCAAAAAAGTCGGGTCATTTTAATATGGACACTGACATGATATTAAGATTTGCCTTGGTAAATATATCTGCCATATTAATAAATTTATTTTTTATGGGCCTATTTATGATAATAGAAATGAAATCAAAAAGAGTCTATACCCTATCATTTATAGGAATAATAGGCGGTCTTACTGGAGTAATAACCATGCTTACATCAGAGACTCTTGCCTTTGTAAATCCCTTTGCTTGGATGGCAAGTTTATTAAATATTTCTTATGTAACAGAAGGAGGGAAATTTATCCAGGTTCTAAATCCAATAAATTTTTATACACCAATAATTGCCCTGATCCTTTTAATAGCCTGCCTTGGCTACTTAAAGGCAATGAAAACTTATAATCTATACAAGGACTAGGAGGACTTATGTTAAAATTAGAATTTAAAAAAATAAAATTTACAAATATCTTGTTGGTAAGTCTGATAATTCCCCTACTAGCTAACGCCTTTGGCCTTATAAACTTTATGGGAAATAAGGAAACATTGACCAATGAATGGCAATCTTTGTGGACCCAGGTGAGCTTGTTTTACTTTTCATTTTTCTACATTCCCTTAATTGCAATTGTAATAGCAAGCCTTTGGGCGACAGAACACAGAGCAGGCCTAAAATTTATTAGACTTAGTCCAAAGAAAAATATGGCCTTTGTGGGAGCAAAATTGATTTTGGCTTTTCTTATAATTTGCCTTTGCCAAATATATTTTCTGGCCCTTTTCTACCTGGGAGGAAAATATATAGGAGGATTTTCGACCATTGATTTTTCTATATATTTTTATTATATAGGCCTTAGCATCTTGCTTGCCCTTCCAATAATTGGGGTTTTTGGAGCTCTTTCCATAAGGATAAGGTCTTTTGGGATCATAGTGCTCTTATCTACAATATTTACCATGTTTGGTTTTGCGAGCGCTTTTAGGTCTTTAAAAATTGTAGGTCTAAGCTTTTTGGCAATAGAGGCTAATAATTTAAGGTTCATAAACCCACATGATTTGGTCTTGCTGAGTGCTTTTGCCCTAGGAGAATTATTCACATTTTTGTATCTTTCTAATAAATTTTTAAAATTTGAAAATAAATAGCTATGAAAAGATATTAAGAAAAAGATAATAAATTATAATACAAATATAGCCCCAAATTTAAGTTTAATTCTTAATTTTGGGGCATTTATTTCTATATTTTTATTAAATTTCTCCTATAGGAATGTCATAGAGGTCTTCGTAGAGGTAGGACTTGTCGATCCCTTTCATGAAAACTTCTCTATCGTCTATTTTATCTATAAGAGCAGATTGTAAAAATGCTTGATTTCAGGTGTTTACAACCGATATCTTCATGGCGGACAGATAAGCGTATTTATCGATTGTTTCCCAATCTACACATTTTTTAGGTTTTTTTAAGAATAAATTAAGCCAAATCCTATTCGTCCTGCTATTTCCCTCTCTAAAAGGATGGGCTATGTTCATTTTAACGTATTTGTATACAATAACATCGAACATGGTTATGCGTGGAAATGGATTTATGAAAAAGCCATGCCTATTATGGGCCAGAAGCTCTCTTAAACATAATTCTTGATCTTATTCTAATGAAATTAATGGAGAAATATGCAATTGAAGGTGCAGCACTTGCAACTATTACAGCACAATTGGTTCAAACAATAATAACACTCCATTATTTTAATCACAATAATCGCATTTTAAATTGAGATGTTTGCAAGCTAAATTACGGACTTCACTTGGAAGTTTTCCTTTGTATCTTTTGTAATAGATGGAAAATTTGCTAGCAGATGAATACCCAACAGATTCAGCTATTTCCTTTATAGGTAGTTCGGTATTTAAGAGAAGAGTTTCAGCTACATTCATTCTTTTTCTTTGAGTGTATTCTGTAATGCTTTGACGATATTTTTCTTTGAACAAATTTTTTAATTTTGTTCCGCTCATTTTAGAGATTTTTTCAAGTGTTTCCTGATTTACATTCATTGCGAAATGATCATCTAAGAATCTTGCTACATCTTCAAGTGCTTTATTATCATCAGACTCAATTTTATATTTTTTTCTATTTAAGTAGGTGTCGATTACAATACTTACCCATTCATTTGCTTTGGCTTTAAAGAAAAAATCAGCGGCAGGGGCGTCCATCTTGCAATTTAAAATTTCCATTGCCACTTTTTCTAAGGATTTTGTAAGTATAATTTGATTTGTTTGAAGCAAAGTGGAATAAAAAGATTCTGTATCTATATTAATAGCTGCTAGATGCTTTTCTAAAAACTCCTTTTTAAAGCCTATGGAAACAGCAAGATAATAGCAGTTCTCATGTAATAAAAATAGGAAGTCATCTTTTATATTATCAAAATCAAGAGTACATAAAGAGTTTGCGGTAAGCGTTTGATAAGGACTGAATTTCTCCCCATTTGCGCTGACTATGTAGCTTGTGTATATTGAAACATAGTCTGCCATACTATAAGTATTATTTTGAACTACTTCTTCACTTATATAAAAGTCATGGACATCAATAATAAATCCATCTCCTTCATAAAACCAATACAGGCCTTCTCCATAAGTTGAGTCCTCTTTTTTCCAACAAAAAGTGTGGCCTGCACTTGAATACTTCTTATTGTTTTTACATTCATCTACTTTCATATAATCTTTTACAAAATCATAATATGTCATAATACACCTATCCCTTTTAGACAATGTTCCAATTAGCCTTATTAATTTAAAACTATTGTATTAGTAATTATAACCGATGTATAATAAAAATACAATGATAGGCATTATCAAATAAGTAAATTTATATCTAAAAGGGATATCAAAGAAAGGGGAGATGATTATGAAAATTTACAAAAAACTATTTGCTTATGTACAGGATAAAAAATATCTTGGATTTTTAGCTATAGTTTTTTCTGCTATATCTGCTGTACTTACAGTATATGGATTCTATTTAATCTACAAATTTCTGGATAAGTTAATAATTAATTCAAATTTATCGGGTGCAGAGAATTTAGCATTAAAATCTGCTGTTATATTAACAGTTGGCGCAATATTATATCTTGTTTCAGCAACGTTTTCACACATCTTGGGATTTAGGCTTGAAACAAATTTAAGGAAAAGGGGGATTGATGGGTTAGAGAAAGCTAGTTTTAGGTTCTTTGACTTAAATCCTTCTGGTCAAATTAGAAAAATCATAGATGATAATGCCGCACAAACTCATCAGGTAGTAGCACACATGATTCCCGATAGCTCTCAGGCAATAATCACACCAGTGCTTGTACTTGTGCTTGGCTTTATAGTAAGTATAAGAGTTGGCATAACTTTAATTGCTCTAACAATAATTGGAGTCTTTATTTTAGGGGCAATGATGGGCGAGGGAAAATTTATGAAGATATACCAAGAAGCCCTATCTAAACTAAGTGCTGAAACTGTTGAATATGTTAGAGGAATGCAAGTTGTAAAGATATTTAGAGCAAATGTCGAGTCTTTTAAAAGCTTTTATAAGGCGATAAAAGATTACTCGAAATATGCTTATGATTATTCATTATCTTGTAGAAAACCTTATGTTTTGTATCAATGGCTATTTTTTGGATTGATTGCAATTTTAATTATTCCTATAGTTTATTTTATGGCTAGCTTAGGCAGCGCCAAGGTGATTTTACTTGAACTTATCATGATTTTATTTTTATCGGGTGTTCTTTTTGTTTCATTCATGAGAATGATGTGGTACTCCATGTACATTTCTCAAGGCAATTATGCAGTAGATACTTTAGAAGCGCTTTACAAAGATATGCAAAAAGACAAATTGGACCATGGCAATGTCAATAATTTTAAAAACTATAATATAGAATTTGACAATGTAAGCTTTGCTTATAACGATAAAGCTGTCATTGAAAATTTATCCTTTAAATTAGAAGAGGGAAAGTCATATGCATTAGTTGGTTCATCTGGATCAGGCAAATCAACAGTAGCAAAACTTATATCAGGTTTTTACAATGTTAATGAAGGAAGCATAAAGATAGGCGGCGTAGCAATAAGCGAATATTCTGACGAAGCCTTAATTAAAGCTATTTCCTTTGTTTTTCAAGATTCGAAATTATTCAAGAAAACTATTTATGATAACGTCGCTTTGGCTAATAAAGATGCGACGAAAGATGACGTTATGAGAGCCTTAAAATTAGCAGGATGCGATCTGATATTAGACAAATTCCCAGAAAGAGAAAATACAATCATAGGCTCAAAAGGAGTTTATTTATCTGGTGGAGAAAAACAAAGAATTGCAATTGCTAGAGCAATTTTAAAGGATTCCAAAATTATTATTATGGATGAGGCCTCAGCTTCTATTGACCCAGATAACGAGTTTGAATTACAAAAAGCTTTCAAAAATCTTATGAAGGATAAAACAGTTATCATGATTGCACACAGACTATCAACAATTAAAGACCTCGATGAAATACTTGTGATGGATAGCGGAAAAATTATAGAAAGAGGTTCTGACAAGGAATTAATGTCAAAAGACACAAGCTATAAGAGACTGCAAGATATGTTTAACAGTGCAAATGAATGGAGGGTTTCAAATGAAGGAGTTTTATAAAAAAAGATTTGCTCTTACAGATAAAGGAGCAAGAAATTTAAGTAAAGCAACACTGGCCTCATTTTTCGTTTACTGTACAAACATGCTTCCTGCGATATTACTAATGATTTTTGCTCAGGAAGTTTTGGAAAATATGGGCCAAAGCAAGGGATTTTATATAGGATTCTCAGTTTTGACTTTGATAGCAATGTATATTCTGCTTTCTATCGAATACGATAAATTATACAGCACAACCTACCAAGAAAGTGCAGACTTAAGAATTAGAACAGCGGAAAATTTATCAAAACTACCCCTATCTTACTTTTCTAAACATGATATTTCCGACCTAGCGCAAACTATCATGTCTGATATTGAGGGTATAGAGCATGCAATGAGCCACGCAATACCAAAAGTGGGCGGCATGGCACTCTTCTTCCCACTAATATCCATCATGATGCTAGTGGGCAATGTCAAGATGGGTTTAGCTGTAATTATTCCAACGGTTCTAAGCTTTATATTTATACCCCTATCTAAAAAACATTCAGTTAAGGGAGAGAAAGAATATTATAAGGTCTTAAGAGAAAATTCTGAAAGCTTTCAAGAAAATATCGAGATGCAAATGGAGATTAAAGCATACGGCTTATCAGAGGAAATGAAAGATAACCTATATGAAAAAATGGATAAAGGTGAAAAAGTGCACTTAAAAGCAGAAATTGCAAACATCTTAATTATGTCACTTTCATCAATATTTAGCTTTATTTCTCTTGCTGTTGTAATATTTGTTGGTGTAAATTTAATTATTAATAAAGAGATAAGCCCTCTCTACCTTGTAGGTTATTTACTAGCGGCTATGAAGATAAAAGACGCTCTTGATGCATCTAAACAGGGAATGATGGAGATATTTTATTTATCGCCTAAAATTGAAAGATTAAAAGAAATTCAAAATCAAGAATTACAAGAGGGTGAAGACTATAATCTACAAAAATTCGATATTGATCTAAAAGATGTTGAATTTGCCTATAATAAAGATGCAAAAGTTTTAAATGGTGTAAGCTTTAAAGCTAAGCAGGGAGAGGTTACTGCTTTGGTCGGTGCAAGTGGCTGTGGCAAAACAACTATCTTGAAACTTATATCAAGACTTTATGATTACGACGAGGGACAAATCTTAATCGATGGCAAAGATATAAAAGAAATATCAACAGAATCTCTATTTGACAAGGTCTCAATAGTTTTCCAAGATGTAGTTCTCTTTAATCAAAGCGTTATGGAAAATATTAGACTTGGTAAGCAAAATGCAAGTGACGAAGAAGTTAAAAGAGCAGCAAAACTTGCAAATTGCACAGATTTTATAGAAAAAATGGATAAGGGTTTCGATACAGTTATTGGTGAGAACGGTGCTGAGCTATCAGGAGGAGAAAGACAAAGATTATCAATAGCCAGAGCCTTCTTAAAAGATGCGCCGATATTGATTTTAGATGAGATAGCAGCTAGCCTTGATGTTGACAATGAGAAAAAAATTCAAGAGTCTTTAAATAATTTAGTTAAAGATAAAACTGTTGTCATCATTTCACACAGAATGAAATCAATAGAAAATGCAGACAAGATAGTAGTTCTTGAAAACGGAAAAGTAGAAAGCGAAGGCAAACATGAAGAGCTTTTACAAAAATCAAAAGTTTACAAGAATTTAATAGAAAAAACAAAAATGGCAGAAGAATTTATTTATTAGGAGGTTTAAATTGGATAATAAAAAATTAAAAGTCAAAGATTTAGTAAGTATCGGTGTTTTTGCCGTAATTTATTTCGTCTTGATGTTTGGTGTTGGCATGATGGGCATGATCCCAATATTGTTTTTAGTTTACCCAACAGTTTTAGCCATAGTTGCAGGAACTGTAGTTATGTTATTTATGGCTAAGGTTCAAAAACCATGGGCATTATTTATTCTAGGTATGATATCACCGCTTGTGATGTTTGCTATGGGACATACTTATGTAGTTGCAGTCTTATCACTTATAGTAATGACAATAGCAGAATTAATTAGAAAGATTGGTAATTACAATTCCTTTAAATACAATATGCTTTCTTATGCAGTTTTTAGCACATGGATATGTAGTTCTTTAATGCAAATGCTTTTAGCTAAAGAGAAATATATTGAATTATCTATGATGATGGGAAAAGATTATGTTGATGCAATGGAAAAACTAATAACATATCCTCACATGGCCTTAGTAGCCTTAGGTGCTTTTCTAGGAGGAATAATTGGAGCATATATAGGAAAGGCTCTATTGAAAAAACACTTTGAAAAAGCAGGCATTGTATAATGCCTACCTTTTCTTCAAATGTTCCCTTTAATCCCAATCCAATAAGTAAGATATTAGTCGTATTTCTTACAGGCTTAACTGTTGTGCATAGCTTAAACATCCGTTTTGAGCTAGCAATTGCTTGTATTATTGGTATTTTGTTTTATTTAAATGGATACAAAAAAACACTTTTTAAATGGATAATTTTATGCACAATATTATATGCTTTACCTAATTTTATGGTGCTATCTAATATAAATCCAATAATTAAGATGTTTTTAAGCTTATTTATTATCTTCAGAATGTTTTTATTGCCATTTATGGCAGCTAGCTTCATGATAAAGACCTCTGATGTAGGTGCAATAATTTCATCAATGGATAAGCTTAAAATTCCAAAAAATCTTTCCATACCTATTGCGGTTATGTTTAGATTTTTCCCATCTTTTAAAGAGGAGAAGAAAAATATCAAAATGGCTATGAGAGTAAGGGGTATAAATTTTAAAAACCCAATCAAATATCTTGAATATGTTTCAGTACCACTACTAATTATATCTTCAAACATTGCAGATGACATTGCAAAAGCAGCAGAAACAAAGGCGATAGAAAATCCAATTGCCAAGACTAGATATATTCGAGCAAAGATACAGCTAATTGATTTTGTTTATGTATTAGCAGTTGCTGGACTTATTGTGGGAGGCTTAATATGGTAGAAATTAAAAATTTAAGTCTTGATTATGGCGAAGTGCATATATTGGATGATATATCACTATCAATAGCCGAGGGAGAGTGTGTGCTATTTACAGGAAAAAGCGGAAGCGGTAAGTCATCTTTAATAAATTCAATCAATGGATTAGCTGTAAGGTATGATAACGCAAAGACAAAGGGCGAAATAATTATTGATGGTAAAAATATAAAAGAGTTGGAGCTTTATCAAATCTCAATGCTTGTCTCAACTGTGTTTCAAAATCCTAAGACATATTTCTTTAACATTAATACTACATTAGAGCTGCTATTTTATTTGGAAAACATAGGGCTTACAAGAGAAGAGATGGACAGACGTTTGAATGAGATGCTAGAAGTTTTTCCAATAAAAAATCTATTGAACAGAAATATATTTAATCTATCCGGCGGTGAAAAACAAATTCTTTGCATTGCAGCTTCTTATATAGCAGGCACAAAGATTATTGTAATGGATGAGCCTTCATCGAATTTGGATATTAAAAGCATAAGTATTTTGACACAAATGGTTAAAATACTAAAAGAAAAAGGCATAAGCATAATTGTAGCAGAGCATAGAATTTATTATTTGATGGATATAGTTGATCGTGTATTTTTGATAGATAAAGGCAAACTTAAAAAAACTTATACTAGAAGTGAATTTTTAAAGCTAGACAAAAATGATTTGAACGCTTTAAGTTTAAGGGATAAAGAATTAAGCAAATTAGAAGTTCCTTATTTAAAAGGAGAGGGAGAGTATCAGATAAAAGATCTTAACTACAAATTTACTGATGATGAGTGTTTAAGTGTAAAAGAGATCTCATTTAAGCTTGGGAAAATTTATGGCATAATAGGATCCAACGGACGTGGGAAGTCAACGCTTTTGAGATGCTTAATTGGTCTTGAGAAAAAATCAAAAGAAGAAATTTATTTTAAGGGAGAGAAATTATCTAAAAAAGAAAGACTCAAAAATTCTTCACTTGTTATGCAAGACGTAAATCATCAATTATTCACGGATGAAGTATTCAAAGAGCTTAGCCTAGGTGTAAAGAATTTTGATGAAGAAAAGGCAAAAATCATTTTAAAAGATTTAGGCTTAGATGAATTTATTGAAAGGCATCCAATGAGTTTATCAGGAGGACAAAAGCAAAGACTTGCGATAGCGTCTCTTATGTGTAAGGATTCTTTATTTGTCTATTACGATGAACCTACAAGTGGTATGGATTATTCCAATATGATGAAAATATCGGAGCTAATCAAAAAATATAGAAATAAGGATAAAATAATTTTTATAGTTTCTCATGATATAGAATTTTTAAACGAAGTAGCAGATGAGATTTTTGAATTGTAAAATAGAGTCTGTTAAACCTGTCTATAGGACTGGGAAATTGTTTATTGACTTACCATAATTAAAGAGATGAAAGATAAAAATATCGGCGGTCTTCGGACTGCCTTTATTTTTTGCTTAGTTTAATGCAGTAAATCACATAATTGAAAGGAAACTGTTTTATATGCTATAATTAAGTTGATAATTAATATCACATAACACAAAAAAGGAGGTATACTTATGACATTAAACAAATGTATCTTAATAGGTCTTTTGGGTTCATTCTTGATGTTTTTGGGAGATATGACCTTATATTACGATCCCGATGATTATGATGGCAAGGATACTATAAATAGTATTGCCGGCATAATGAAAAACGCTAGCATAAAAAGATTATATATCGGTGGTCTTTTAGGGCCAATAGGTGCCTTTATATATTCCATTGGATTTTACCATATTGTTTTGGCAAGCCAAGAAAAATATTTAAATCTTGCTTGGTTTGTATTTTTAATGAATACGTTTGGCATCATACTTGGTGGAGCTTATCATATGCAGTGTGCCTACTTAGGTCTTTTATCAAGACACAAAAATAATGGAGCTTTCGATGAATTTTTAAAATTTTTAAAATTTCAAGCAAAAATAGTTTTTGGAATAATGGCTTTAGCAAATATAGCAACAGCATTGATAATTTTATTTGGATTCACAGTATTTCCAAGATGGCAGGCCTTATTTACACCCATATTTCTTATAATTTTGACTCCAATTGCCGAGAGATTGCCAAAAGGACTACATATGATTATTCGTGGAGGTTGGCTTAACATAATATTTTTTATTTACTACTTATCTTTACTTATTAACTTTAGTTAAAAATTCACAGGAGAAATGTTTATGGAACAATTAAATTTTATTGATAACAAGAAAACAAAACCTGATTATAGAAACTGGGTTCCTGAAAGCTTACTTAGAAATTTTATCGGAGCAACCGTAATTACTTTTATTCTCTTTATAATTTTCGCAGGGACAGACCTTGTTTTCAGTGGAACTCATAGGATTATCTGTGGAATTATTTTAGGAATTGGAGTCTTGATACTTCTATTTTCTTCAATTATGCTTTATGTTATGTATCGAACATTTGACTATAGGGGTAAGAGGAAACTCGCCAAAACTATCATAGAAGGTGTGGCTCAATATGTTGAGATACCAGATGGTGGAGTTGGACTTGATGTAGGATGTGGTAGCGGTGCACTTACCATAGCTTGTGCAAAAAGAAATCCAAAAGCGACCATGGTGGGCTGTGATATTTGGAGTGGCTCATATAAAACTGAATTTTCTAAGGAACTCTGTGAAAATAATGCAAAATTAGAGGGAATAGAAAATGTGAGATTTAAAGAAGGAAATGCAGTGAATCTTCCATTTGAAGATGAAAGCTTCGATGTGGTGACAAGCAACTACGTTTATCACAATATAATGGGACATAATAAGCAGAAACTACTATTGGAAACTTTGCGTGTTCTTAAAAAAGGTGGAGTTTTTGTCATACATGATTTGATTAAGAAATCAAATTACGGAGATATAGAAAAATTTATCGAAGAACTTAAAGAAGAAGGATACGAAGATATAAAACTAATAGACACGACCAATGGAATGTTTGTCGGGCATAGAGAAGCTAAGTTTTTGAGTCTTGCAGGTTCAATGTTGTTCATCGGTAGAAAACATAGATAGGGAATAAAAACTTATTCAGATAATGAGGAATTAAATGAACTTTATTACCTATGGAAATAGAAATAATAAGTCAATATTATTTATTCATGGGCTTGCCTCAACTGCAGACCTATGTTTCAACCCCCTTTTGCCTTATTTGCAAGATTATTTTGTAATTTTCTGTGAATTGGACGGACATTATGGAAGTAATCCAAAAGATTTAACTTCAATGGCTGAAACCATAGATTCCATAGAGAGCTACATATTAAATGAAATGGGCGGAAACGTATACGGACTGTGCGGTTTTTCCATGGGAGCTACCATTACAGTTGAACTAGTTGGAAGAGGAAATATTTCTGCTTCTAGAGTTCTGATAGATGCGGCTATTACTGCCGAATTGGGCTTGATGGCAAGGCCATTTACCTGTGCTTTTATCATTGGTACAAGTAGAATCAAAAATAAAAAGCCTCTACCTAAATTTTTATTAGATAAGATTATGGGCAGGGATAATCTAAGCGTAATAGAAATGATGTATCCGCAAATTTCAAAAAACACTATTAAAAACGTCTGCAAGTTTATCTATCATTACAAGCCTCCAAAAAATTTAACCAACTTTTCAAATCCGGTAATATTTTGGCGAGGAAGCGAAGAGCCAATACCTGCGAAAAGTGAAAAAATATTAAGAGATTATCTTCCGCAAATGAAAACAGAAGTATTTGAAGGAATGGGCCACGGACAATTTCTCCACGAACATCCCAAAGAATACGCTGAGAAATTAAAGTTATTTTTGGAAAATAAATAAGGAGAATATTATGGATATAACACGAGCAATATTAGATGGAATTGCAATGGCTGCTATCTTTAACGGTGCAGTAGCAACTTTTGTACTGATTAACCCGAGATTTTTCTTCGATTCCTATCCAAAAGAAATACAAAATTCGGCTCCAGAAAAGATGACAAAAGAAGAGAAAAGAATAAATTTAATACTTACGATTATAATTTCAGGAATCGTATTTATATATGGAGTGAGCTCTCTTTTACATACTGGAATAAGAGGGCTTAGAGATCTTTTTTGGATGAGCTATATTCAGTGGATAATATTAAACTTGGGAGATTTCTTTTTATTGGATGTACTTTTATTCCAGGGCAAGTACAAGGATAGGATAGTCATACCGGGTACAGAAGGACATGAGGACTACGAGTTTGGAAATTGGATGAAACATTTGGCCATTAAGGAACATTTTATCTTGGTGCCATTTTTACTAATTCCAATCGTATCTATAGTAGAAGCGTGGATAGTGCTGCTACTTGGATTATAAAATAAAATTTGAAAGAAAGGAATACAAGAAGTCGCAATAGAAAAAGCTTTTGTTGAAAGCTATAGGCAATTATGTTATGCAGATTCAACAATAATAGATGACTTTTTAAAATTGTTGAAGAAGAAATTAATGATAACACTTTATTTAAATGATTAAACAATTCGTTCAGTAGCTGAAACTAAAAAAATATCTCATCCAGCTCTCATAAAGAGAAGAAATAAGATATTGGACAAGATGAGAGAATTGCTGAAAGACTTTAAATAGTGTTTAAAATATGCAGGCATAGTAAAATCTGCCTGCTTTTAAAATGGAAAATCATACCGAAAAATGATATAATTAATATATATTTTTTAGGGAGAAAATAAGATGAGCAGTGAGTTTCAATCTCCAATTACAATAAAAGATGCAATAGATAACATCCATACTAGACAATTTTTATTACCAGCAATTCAAAGAAAATTTACTTGGTCGAGTAATCAGATTGAGATGCTATTTGATAGTATTATGCAAGGGTATCCTATTAATTCTTTTATGTTTTGGAAGATAACAGATAGCAAAATAAAAAGAGGCTATAAATTCTATGAGTTTATAACTAGATACAGAGAATTCTTTTCGGAAAATAATAGAGATATTGATACAAGGGGAGTTCCTGATTTTGATGCAGTTATAGATGGACAACAAAGATTAACAAGCTTATACATTGGCTTAAGAGGTAGTTATGCATATAAAATGCCTAGAAAATGGTGGAAAGATACAGAAGAATGCATTCCTACTAGAGAATTATATTTAAATTTAATTGCACCTATAAATCAAGAATATGATAATCAAAAGGAATTTGATTTTAGATTTCTGTCAAAATTAGATTTAGAGAAATTTGATAAAGATCGAGATACATATTTTTGGTTTAGAGTCGGTGAAGTGTTAGACCTAGATACTAAAGATAAAGTTGATAAGTATCTAGATGATAATAAACTAAATGAGAATAATTATGCTGACAAGACATTAAATCAATTATTTCAAGTTATTCATATAGACAAGTTAATAAATTATTATCTACAAGAAGAACAAGAACCTGATAAAGTGCTTGAAATTTTTATTAGGACTAATAGTGGAGGGACACAATTATCTTTTTCGGATTTACTTATGTCTATTGCGTCTGCTAATTGGAAAGAGATAGATGCTCGTAAGGAAATAGAAAAATTAGTAGAGGAAGTTTATATGATTGGGCGTCCTGGTTTCATTATTGATAAAGATTTTGTTTTAAAAACTTGTTTAGTACTATTTAATGAAGACATAAAGTTTAAATTAAAAAATTTCACATATGAAAATGTTAATAAATTTGAAAATAATTGGAGTAGAGTAAGAAAAAGCATAATTGCAGCATTTTCTTTATTCGAATCTTTAGGATTTAATGACAAAACTTTTAGAGCAAAAAATGCAGCAATTCCAATAATATATTATATCTACTATAACAATCTAGAAACAACTATTTCTAGTCCTATCTACAAGAATAAAGAAAATAAAGATAGAATAGCAAAATGGTTAATACTTACGTTTATTAAGTCGGTATTCGGTGGACAAACTGATTCCGTTCTAAAGAAAATGAAGTCTGTTTTGGAAGCGAATTCAGGAAAAGACTTTCCGGATAAAGAGCTAATGGATGCTTTTAAAAATGATCCGGCAAGAAATTATAGTTTTGATGACGAATTTATAGATGGTTTATTAGAAGCAGAGAAGGATTCTAATAATGCATACTACATATTGCATTTAATGTATTCAAATTTGGATTTTTCAAACCAAGATTTTCATCAAGATCATTTACATCCGTCAACCATTTTCACTGACGAGAAAAAATTTAATAATTTGATTCCATATGAAGTTCAAGATTTTGCCAAGAAAAGAGAAAACTGGAATGGAGTTGCTAATTTGCAATTATTAAACGGAAGGCAAAATGAATCTAAGAAGGATAAGTCTCTTAAAGAATGGGTTGATGCGGAAAACAAGACACATGATGATTTATTTTTATCTGATGAAATTAGTTTGGAAATAAAAGATTTTAAGGATTTTATTATTGATAGAAAAGCAAATATAAAAAAATATATTAAGAGTATTATTGGATAGTTAAATTAGCAGATCTTAATGGTCTGCTTTTTTTTAAAAAATTTCGTTACCAAAGATGGCAAATTTCACTTTATACAGTGAGGGATATTGACCTGCCCCAAAAGTTAGACCTAAAATCTAAAATAGAGCAAGACCTTCAAAAGAAAAAGTTTTCTAATAAATCAAAATAAGAAAAAGTGGTATAATATATGTGAGAATAGATATCAATAGGAGGAGGAAATGTTTAAGCGTTTTTTTGAAAATTTTAGAAAACCGAAAGACAATTTTGGCGGCAGATTTATGTTAAAAAGCATGAATAGAGGACATGAAAAATTGGCAAGTTGGGGAAGGTCTTACATAAATATTGAAAACGATTATATTGTCCTAGATTTGGGCTGCGGCGGGGGTCGTAACATAGAATATTTTTTAACTAAAGCAAAAAAAGTTTACGGAATTGACCACTCAGAAACAAGTGTAAAGATGGCTAGTGAGATAAATAAAGAAGCGATTGAGTCTGGAAGATGCGGAATTTTTCTGGGAGACGTAAGAAGCCTTCCTTTTGAAGATGAATCCATAGATATCGTCACAGCGTTTGAAACTATTTATTTTTGGAATGACATAGAAGAATGCTTCAAAGAAATTTATCGTGTGCTTAAAAAGGGCGGACAATTTTTAATATGCAATGAAGTATCATCTATGAAAAGAAGAGATGTAAAAAAATTAGCGAATATGATAGAAATGGAAGTATACACACCCTACGACTTAACAAAAATGCTTGGGAAATTGGGATTTAATTTTGAATATCATTTAGATAGAAAACAACAACTCGTATTTATCGCAAGAAAATAGGAAAGACAAAGAAAGGCAAGGATAAAAATGAAATATCACAGTTTTTATTTCTATCAGTTTCGACATCCTATGAAAAAAGTTTTGGTGGAAAAATATGGAAGAAAGTATGCTAGGGATATCCTCAAAAAAAGCAAAATAATTTATCGAAAACTAGTAGAAGAAGCAGATGATATCGGAGATGATAATCCAATGGCATACAATGAGATGTTCGCTCTTGTATTTGTTGCTCCATATTTAGCAAGCGAAAAAGAAATTCCGCCAGAGACCATCCAGGAAATGATGCGTCGCTCTCTGTATTTTGTCAAATGGTTTTTTTCATTAACTAATCTCAATACTAAGAGAGGAAAAGAGGCTAATAAGAAAAATATAGTTAAGTATTATAAATGGTATACAGAAGAAAAAGAAAAACTCTATCCCACATCATTTAAGGTCGATTTTGAGGGAGAACCATATGAGGGCGCTTGTTATTACAGAATTACTCGTTGTCCTATTTGTACATATACTAAAAAGCTTGGGGTACATGAATTAATGCCGCTATTCTGTGAATTGGATGAGGTTATGATAAGTCTTCAACATGGAGTTTTACATAGAAAAGGCACGATAGCAAATGGAGCAGATTGTTGTGATTATTTTATCACAGGTGATAGAGAATGAACCGATGTTATATGAATAAGAAATTGGTAAAGTTTGTGATTAATTTATTATTATTGGAGTAGAATAAAATGAGCTTAACTTATAAAATTGCATCGACAATTGTGAGACTTATCGGAGTCAAAAAAATGTTTTTAAAGAACAAGGAAGAGATGCTTGAGTATGCAAAAAGTGAAAATGCAAAAATAGTATTTGATTTAGAAAAGGCAAAGGCAAGGGCTACGAGAAAGAATTATTATCTTTTTGATAGGGATGTTATGGGATACAGACTGATTTCATATCAAAAAAATCAAACGCCCGCCGACGGTGCAGTTCTTTATCTATTCGGAGGAGGAATGATTACACAACCGAATAAACTGGATTTTAAATTATCGGAAAGAATAATGGAACAAACCGGAAAAGATGTTTGGTTTTTATTTTATCCACTATGTTCAGAGGATGTAAAGATAGATAAGACATATGAAGTATCATTTGAAGCCTATAGGCTTATGACCGAAAGTTACAAGGCAGAAAATATCAGCGTCCTTGGATTTTCATCAGGAGCTTGTCTATCACTAGGGATTTTTTTGCATAACAACGCCATAGGAAGACCACTTCCGATGCCAGGCAAAATTATTTCGGTATCTCCAGGAGGAATTCCGGATGTAACTGTCGATGAAAACAAAGAAATTTGGGAGAAAGTAAATGCACTTAACTACAAGGATGTAATGATTGATCCGACGTACATTAAAACTGCAAGAGAAATCGCAAAAGGAGATGAAGACATACCTGAATATATGTTAGATGGAACTGTAGGAGATTTTACCGATTTTCCGAAAACATATTTTTATTTCGGAGAAAATGAATGCCTCTATGCCTTTGCGCAAACCTTTAAAAAGGCTATGGAAAAATACCACGTCCCATACGAAATTATTGTCGGAAAAGGAATGTGCCACTGCTATCCATTGGTGAGATTTTTTAAAGAAGGAAGAGAAGCACAGGATGAAATTATTGAATTGTTAGGACAATAATTGAGGACAGACAATGAAATCACAAGAATTTAAAATGCCGATATTTGGCGTCGGGCCAATATATGTAATTACTTGTCTAATCCTTACAATCGCTGGGATATGGCTTCATCTCAATGGATACATTTATCAAGGGAAAATGATTAAAGGCAAAATATTTTTTATCATAGCAGCAATATTCATGATCCTTTTAGGAATATATTTATGGATACAAGCAGTAATAGTTCAGAAAATAAATAAAAAAGTTACAGAGAAGAAATTGATAACAACAGGAGTATACAGCATAGTAAGAAATCCTGTTTATTCAGCATTTATATTTATATTCACAGGTCTACTTTTATTTACAGCAAACTATATTTTGTTAATATTTCCATTTGTATTTTGGGCTTTTTTAACAATATTAATGAAAAACACAGAAGAAAAATGGTTAAAAAATGATTTTGGAGAAGAATATGAAGTATATTTAAAACAAGTAAATCGAGTAATACCACGGATCAGAAGAAAATAAAATTAATTCTATAAAAGCATCTACAGTTGTAGGTGCTTTTTTATGGATAATTTTAGGAAGAGGTAGTAAATACAGAAAAATATAAATCTAGACCGCCAAATACTTGAATGAAAAACCGCCAAATACTTGAATAAAAATGGACAAATACTTGAATGAAAAACCGTCAAATACTTGAATGAAAACTGATATAATATAGATAACTATTTAATGTTTGGGGTGCGGTAATGAAACACAGTAAAAATTTCAATCTTTTTTTAATGGACGGAGAAGTTACAGGTAGAATTAAATGTACTTTATCTAATTGGACTGGAGTGGCTTATAAAATTCCAAGATCATATCTTGATAAATGCAAGGATAGACAAGATTTGAAGCAGAGCGGAGTGTATTTTTTGTTCGGGAAGAATGATGATGGAACTGATGAAGTATACATAGGTCAAGCAGGAATTAGGAAAAATGGAGAGGGAGTTCTATTTAGGGTATCAGAACACTTAAAAGATGAAACATATTTTTCTGATGCAGTTATGTTAACCACACAAAACAACTCATTTGGTCCTACAGAAATTTCATACTTAGAAAATAAATTCACTAACATGGCTATAGATGTAGATAGATATGAAGTAAGAAATGGGAATGATCCTAATCCTGGAAATGTAACGGAAGAAAAAGAATCAGAATTAGAAGATTTTATAGATTATTCAAAAATGGTTCTTGGCGTCTTGGGTTATAAAATTTTTGTTCCTATAATAAACAAAGAATTGAAAATAGAGGATAAAATCGATGATGAAGAAGTATTATATCTAAGTACAAAAACAAAAAAATCAGGGAAAAGTATAAGTGCCAAATGCAAAAGAACAAGTGAAGGATTTGTCGTATTAAAAGATAGCATGATAGAGCTTATAGATTCAAAGAGTTTATCAAAGAGTATAAAAGAACTACGAGATAAATGCAAGATTAGCAATGAAATAATAGATGGTAAACTAACAAAAAACTATTTATTTAATAGTCCATCATATGCTGCAATGTTTGTACTTGGTATGAGTAGAAACGGAAGAACTGAATGGAAAACTAAATCAGGAGAAACATTAAAAGAACTAGAGGAAAAAGAAATGATATAGACTAATGATAGGCGATATTCGATTGTAGTATTGTCTTTTTTATACATTTTAATGATTGTAACAAGAGGGTGTTCAAATTCCTAAAATAATCATCCTAAAATTCACACATTAAATTTCATTAAGGAAGATAGTATATTAGACTCTACGTGAAAGTAGGGTCTTGTTTTGTGTATAATATAAGTAAGAATATTTACATATTGTTAAGAATTTGATGTGCTTTTGAATGCAAAGCCAACGTAAAACTCATATTTTGTGTTTGAAAAACATAAAAATGGGTTTTTTATCTATAGTGTCTCTTAAGGCCCGTCAAAGCTCCAACTCTATTGGTTTTAGATACGAGTATCGAATTGAAATAGTAATAGAGGTAGAACTCATGCTAAGAATCTTCAACAGAAATGCTCTAAAAGGTTGTTTCTATTTGCAAGATTCGACGAAAGAGATTTTAGTATTGATAAAAAGAAATAAAAATTAGTAAGAAAAAGATGGAAAAGCTATTTTTTAATTTTAACATGTTAGTGCTATACCAGTAACTTAAAATACACAAAAGTAAGATTTGAATTTTAATGTGATAATAACAAGCATAACCAACATATTTTGTATAATATTATCAAAAGTAATCGAAAATAATCGTGAGTTAATCGTGTAAAATCAAACTTTTCAATTAATACAAATGGCTTTAAATAGCTAAAATAAACAAAAATAATCGTGAGTTAATCGTGCGAATCTAAAAATGGAGGATTAATATGGACTTAAATAAACTCCTTGAAATAAAAGAAGGAAGTAATATAGAACTTAAAAAAGCTAAAAATCAAGTTCCTAAATCTTTTTGGGAAACTTATTCCGCTTTTGCTAATACTGACGGCGGTATTGTCATATTTGGAATTGATGAAAAGAGTAAGGAAGTTACAGGCGTAGCAGATGCTTATAAGTTAAGAGATGATTTATTTAACATTCTTAATAATCCTAATAAAGTGAGTGAAAATATTATCTCAAATAAAGATATTAAAATTGTAGAATTGGAAAATGGATTGGAAATATTAATTATTACCGTCCCAGAAGCATCCTATAATCTTAAACCTATTTATTTAAATGGTAATCCAAAAGAAGCCTATGAACGCTTGGGAGAAGGAGATAGAAAGTTATCAAGTGAAAAATATAAAGCACTTATTGTGGGGGCTAAAAAAGAAACAGATAATGAACTTTTAAAGAATTATGATATGGATGATTTAGATAAAGATACCTTAGAAATATATCGAAAAGAGTTATACGAACAAACCAGAAATGAAAAATATAAAGATATTGATTTTAAAGATATGCTTATAGAATTAGGTGCAATGAGAAAAGATAGACAGGGAAATAATGAATATCTTCTAACAACTGGAGGCCTATTATTTTTTGGAAAGTATACATCTATAACAGATAGATTTCCTGGTTTTCAACTGGACTATTTTGAAAAGAAGTCTTCTTTAGACACAGATTGGATCGATAGAGTTTCAACGGGTGATATGGAATATCCAGAGCTTAATGTTTATAAATTTTTCAAAATTGTACTAGAAAAACTTAATCTTACAATTAAAGATACTTTTATCCTCGAAGAAGATAGTAAAACAAGACTACCTTATAAATCTGATTTATTTACATCGGTAAGAGAAGCTTTAGTAAATGCTCTCATGCATTCCTATTATGATTCTGATAAAGCGATTAAGGTAACAGCTTATCCTGATTATTATGAATTTATAAATCCTGGAAAGATGAGGGTTACAGTAGAAGAATTTATCCATGGAGGAACTTCAGATATTAGAAATCATACTATGTCCTCAATTATGAGGAGGATAGGAATCTCAGAAAAAGCAGGAAGTGGTGGTCCTAGAATATTCGACGTTGCAGCAAAATATAAATTAAAACTTCCAGAGGTAATTAGAGACCAATACAGCACGAGTTTAAGAATATGGAAAGTTGATTTAGAAAAAATCATAGAGAAATATCCGAGTCCACAAAAAGAAATTTTACTGTATTTAATCAAGCGTCAATCAATCAGTAGAGCAGAAGCGGAAGAGAAGTTATCCATTGATAACTATCAGTTTAGAGTAGCTATCAATACCTTACTAGAAGAAGGTATGATAGAGGTCATGGGTAGAGGAAGATCAACGAGATATGTGTTTAATACAAGTTCGTCAGAATACTCTTACAGTATGAAAAGATTATTAAGATTAGTAGAAGATGATTTAATTGGAAGAAATCATATTAATTAAATTCATAAATGCTAGACAAATTATAAGGGTTTTATCTTCACCATACAGTATTCTGAGAACATGTTAAATAAATGATTATTTTAAGAAATAAAAGAAGATTTAAATTTAGAATATTTATTATTTCAAAAAATGAAAAAATAATTTAAAAAGTTGTTTATATTTATCGAGGTTTTAAATGGGAAATATTAATAATTTTAGATTAAATAACAATTACAAGACTAATGGAATGTGGGCACTGGAATTAGAAGATTTATTTGAAAAGAACAGTATGTTTATTTCAGACAAAGTAATACCAGGTACTATAGAAATTTCAGAAGGAAGAATTAATTTAGATTTAAATGGTAGCTTTAATAAATTTGGATCTAATTTTAGAACTAATATATATCGTATTTACGGATATTTAAGCTCAGGATTGTTTGTAATTTTAGAAAATTGCTTTATTTGTAACCATAATTTTAGTGTTCCAGGTTATGTGGTAGAAAAATATTTTGCGAACATAGGTTATGTATTAGATAAGAACCCAGTACATAATAATTTTAAACTCGAAGAAAAAATTATGGCTACTCAAGTAAATTTTGGAATAGATTACTTGGATAGCTGGTACGATATTGATTTACCGTGGTGCGAAAAATCAGGTGATTTAAAGGCTATCACTATACACTATAACAATGATTTTTTTGAGAATAATAAATATGAAATATTAGATGGGAAATTTATTTTAAGCTTAAAGAACGACCATAAAATAAATAATAGAATTTATGAAGGAGCACAGGTAAAGGTTAAACCTTATATATCAATTTATACAAAAAACTATAATGAAGTAGAAATTACAAGTTTTTTTGAAATTGCAAATTGGGTACTAAAACTGATCGACTTTTTAACACAAACTTATGGGAAATATACCTATTTTGAATTGTATTTAGAAGATGAAATTAACAGAATGAGAATGGAAAAACTCGAAAATGGGGATTATAAGTATTATAGTCCTATATATAATGGCAGATTTTTATTCAGACAGGCACTAGAAGAAGCCCCTAAATTGAAAACTGATTCTCTAAGACTAAGCGATATTAAAGATGAATACGGAGATTTACTTAAAGAATGGTTTGAAGAAAAAGATAATTTACAGTATATCATAGATTTATATTATCAAAACATGAATTTGAGTTTAGGTATAGAAACAATTGTAGTAAATCAAATTAAAATGTTAGAGACTTATTATGATAATTTTTTACAGGGTAAAGAAGAAAATATACAAAATAAAGATTTGAAATTCAAACAAGCAAAAGATAAAATAAAAAAATTTATGGATAACTCAGGAATCGAAGAATCTGTTAAAGAACAAATTAATACAATTTTAAATAAAAACAAAAAAAATAATATTACATTAAGAGAAAAATTAGCTATAATTTTAGACGAACTTCCAGATGAACTTAAAATTGTGTTTTCTGAAATAACTCCAAATTGGGACAAAGATGCCAATTTTATTTTTAATTTTTCTAAGAGATTAAAAGATACAAGAAATTTCTACACTCATGGAGCAAATAATCATAGAAATACAAGTAGATTTTCAAATATAGATGAGTTTTTAAAAGTGAATTCTGTCTTGAATTATGTAATTTATTATCTCATTTTAAAAATTTTATATAGGGAAAATATGGACAAAAGGATATTCCAATATCCATTTTTAAAAGCGAAGACAAGGTTAGTTTAGGGGAAGGGAATAAAATCATTTATTAAATATTATTAAATTTGAAAAATAAGCTAAATTCCATTTTGAATTATTTCCAAAACGGAATTATTTCTAAATAGAGTGCACAAAGCGATAGAGAATTTCTATCGCTTTTTATCCTTAGTTTCCATAAATGACTTATCCACAAAAATTATTGGGTATAAATATATAAGGAGGAATTTATGGATATTTTTTTGGTAGCAACTAGATTAATATTAGCAGCGATACTTGGAGCTGTAATTGGAATAGAGAGAGAAATCAAGAATAGGGCTGCGGGTTTTAGAACTCACATTATTGTTAGTGTTGGGGCGTGTTTGATTATGCTTATTGGAATTGACGGTATTGGTAAGTTTTCATCTGACACTGCCAGGGACACTGCGAGGATTGCAGGACAAGTTATAAGCGGTATTGGTTTTTTGGGTGCTGGTACTATTCTTCAAAAAAAGAATGCAGTGACAGGATTAACTACGGCTGCGACTTTGTGGCTATCTGCGGCGATTGGGCTAGCGGTAGGAATTGGATATTACGAAGGGGCAATCATTGCGACTGTGATTTGTCTTGTAACTTTGATTTCACTCAATAAAATCAGTGATTTAATCAACAAGAAAACTATAAAATCATATTCAATGATTTTCGATACTTATAATTTTAATCAAGATAGTTTTTATGAATTTACTTCAAAAGAAGGTGTTGAAATTAGAAAATTAGATATTATTGACGAGGAAATGGATGACAAATCTATGATTGAGGTGACTTTTTCTTTTAATAAAAATTATGATATTGACGGATTTTTCAAAAAATTAAAGTCAGAATATAATTTGCAATCTGTAAAATCGGTTGATGATGAGGGGTAGATTTATGAATAGAATTAAAAAGCTTTTGCCATATTTAATGGTTAATATAATCTGTTTTTATTTGTTGACAATGCTTGTGAAAGATACGGGCAGTGGAATGTTTATTTTGTTATTTGCAATTCCTATTATAACTTTTGTGAATGCAATAATGTGTGGAAAGAAGAATTCTTTTGACATTCTGTATCCTCTTTTAGTTATGGTGATTTTCGTGCCTTACGTGATTATGTATATGAATGAAAGTGCCACGATTTATATATTTATTTACGGGGCGATTTCGTTGATGGGATGTTTCGTTGGTAGTAGATTGAAATAATCCTCGGAGAAAATGATGAACTGGATTAATAGTTTCGAGCTTGTATGCTATTTTATTGTATTTATCTTGGTTGTCGATATTTTGAAAAGTAAAAACTACAGGGAGCTTGGTCTTTTGATTTCGGGGGCATTAGCTGGGTTTTGCTTGGAACTTTTGGCAGTGAGATTTACAGATATTTATCATTATAGCAATGATTTTTTCATAAGTATTGGTTTTTATCCGTATCAGTTTCCTTTTTTCGGAGGTTTGATGTGGGGAGGAATCAGCGTGTGTGCGCTTAGAATCGCAAACAAGTTTTCAATCAGCAATGTAATGAAGGCTTTGTTGAGTGGTTGGTTAATTGTGAGCATGGATTTGCTTTTGGATGTAGTGGCCATAAGGTTAAACGGAGGCTTCTGGGTGTGGGATGGACGCCCAATCACTCTTGATATCAATCATCATATGTTCATGAGCGTAATTTGGGTTAATTTTTTGGGATATATGTTTGAAGTGCCAGCAATTATTTTTATGACTTTGAAACAATGGGACAAATCTTCTGACAAATCAGATTTTAATATCGGAAAATCATTGCTTATAGGAATTTGTGGAGTATTGTTCGTGGCAATCGCAAGTGCAATTTCTCTCGTTTTAGATAAAATAACTGATGAATGGTTTTCGTGCATTGCATTTTTGTTGATTTGGATTTTTGTTTTTATAAAATTGATATCAATTTTAATTAGTCATCACAAATCAATTACGTTCAAAAACAAAAAGGATTGGTCACTATTTGTTTTCTGGTTTAGTATATATGTTTATTGTATTGCTGCGCTTTTTCATCTTAATATTATGAGTGCCAATTTTTTATACGCGTTTTTTACATTTTTCATTATGATAATGACGTTGGTTTTGAGTTTGATAGATATTGAAAATAATCATTAGGCATCTACTTAGTAGGTGCTTTTATTGTGCCCAAATTTACCATTTCAATCACAAATTGGGTATAAATAATACAACGAAAGTATACAGGAGTTTATTATGAGAAAATCTATAATATCTAGACCAATCAAGACTGCTTTGGCTTCACTTTTGGCGATAATTGTGTCGCAGGAACTTTCTCTTGAATTTGCAGCTGCGGCGGGAATTATTGCGATATTAAATGTGTTTGATACGAGAAAAGCTACGATAGAAGGTGGACTGAAGAGGACTTTGTCTGCGGTCATTGCTCTTTTGATTGGAGGGTTCTTATTTGAAAAAATAGGATACAAAACTTGGGTTTTCGGATTGTATTTACTTTTATTTGTGCCTGTGTCTTTTTTATTGAAGATAGAGCTGGGACTTGGTCCTTCAAGTGTAATCGTGACTCATTTATTAGCTTTCGGAAAAATTGATGCATCGATTATTTTGAATGAAATGGCTCTTGTGTTTATAGGGACGGGATTTGCGATGTTGACTAATTTCTACGCTCCTACTAGACAGGACAAATTAAACAGGTTGATCGAAAGCATCGATGACGATATGAAGTTTATATTGAATTTGTTCGGAGAATCTCTTGTTCTAAACTTGGATGTGAAGTTGTATGAGGACAAGATTTCAGAGCTTGAAGCAGACATCGACAGGGCTATTGATATTGCGATTATTGAGAATGACAATTTGTTTGAAAACAGCAGGGATTTGCTTTTCGATTTGCGTTTGAGAGAAAGGGAGATGGATTTGTTGCAAGAAATGTATGATGATTTGAGGACGATTCCGCCGGAATATTCAGACGGCAAATATATTTCTGATATTTTAATTCAAGCATCCCAAAATTTAACTAAACGTGAGGACATGATTAATCTGAAAGAGAGAATTGATTTTCTCAAAAATCATTACCACATGATGAAGCTTCCAGATACCCACTAGGAATTTGCAATTCGTTCGGCGATTTTTCAAGTGTTTCGAAGTCTGGATCAATTTATAGACGTTAGCAATCAAATTACGAAAAGACCAAATAATAAAATTAGGATAAAAACAAGAGGGTGATTATATGTGTGAAGAAAAAAATGAAGAACTGATTTTCAAAGAAAAACTCGACGAAACTGTGGAAAGTTTTGGCAAGGGTAGCCAAGAAGGAGCGAAGGTTTCGATAAGAAATTGCCAGGATTTTTTCGGGTGTGTGTCGATTAGTCACCAAAAACAAATCGCACAAGCTTTTGAAATTGATGAAAAATACATCAAGACGATTATAAAATTCATTCCATCTATCAAAGAGTCGAAGGTTGAATACGAGATAGTGTGTTGTTCGGGACCGAGATGTGCGAAGAACGGCTCGATGGAAGTGTTGAAGACTGTGAAAAAAGAGCTTGCCATGGATTTTAATGAAACATCTGCTGATGGGAAAATTCGCCTAAGAACGCAAAACTGTTTCAAAAAATGTAAAGATGGACCAAATATTATGATTAACGGCAAATTCTACCATCACATGGATGCTGAAAAAACAAAAGAAGTTTTGGAGAAAATAAAATAACGATAAAATCTGCTTATAAATACTAAAAGGAGTATAATCAAATTGGGTGATTTTATGAAAATTTTGAAGGTTTTGTCAATAATTATATTAGTTTTTATTGTTACATTTTCGATTAATAAATTCATGCTGTCAATAGAAAGAAACAAGATAGTTGGTTACGGAGAAAAAATCGAGATAAAAGGGAAAAATATTAATATTGTTGAGAAGGGATCGAAGAATAATCAGGTTGTCATCATAGATCCAGGTTATGGAACTACTGCGCCCGGACTTGATTTCAAGCCGCTTATGGATGAGCTTTCCAAAACTTATCATGTTATTGCGATTGAGCCTTTTGGATATGGCGATTCCGATACGATTGGAAGCCCAAGAACAGTAGAAAATATAACAGACGAGCTTCATCAAGTCATTCAAAAACTGGGATACACGAAATATATTTTGTGTTCGCATTCGATTTCTGGAGTTTATTCGTTATATTATTTGGACAAATACCAAGACGAGGTTACAGGATTTATTGGAATGGACACATCGGTTCCGAATCAATTGGAGTACACTGGCAATACTTTTCTTCCGATTTTGAGAAAATGGTCAAACAAGCTTGGCCTGATTAGAATTGCATCGAGAATCCATCCCGAATGGTTCATGGCGAATAATCAATACTATACAGATGAAACAAAATCACAAATCAGATACAGATTATATAGGGATTTTGCAAATGTTGATAATTTGGATGAAGGAAGACATTTCGCTGATAATTGGAACAAAATTAAAGATTTGCATTATCCAAGAGATATCAAAAAGATTTTCTTTCTAACGAAAAAAGAAGACAAGGACAAGGACTGGAGATACATCGAAACACAAAATGCTTTTGAAAAAAATAACGGTAAAATATATTTGATGGATGGAAGTCATTATATTTTCAGGGATAATTTCATGAAAATGTCACAAATTATAAGAGAAAGTTTCTAACAAAAGGGATTAAATATTATGATTAAATAGATTTATGTGTGTTTACATCACATAGGTCTATTTTTTAACAAAATATATTTGACAAGACATATTATCGAAATTATAATTAACGTATCAAATATTGATTATTCAACAAACGGAGGTAAAAATGAAATTATCAGATGAATTGAAATCAAAAAATATAAATTTTAAAAACAGAATTGTGATGCCACCAATGGCAACTGCAAAGGCTGATAAAAACGGACATGTTACAGAAGAAATTTTACATTATTACGAAGACAAGACGAAAAACAAATTATTTTCTACTGTAATTATCGAACATTGTTTTGTGGATGTTTTGGGAAAAGCCAGCAAAAACCAAACATCCATAGCAGATGATTCTACAATAGATGGGATGAAAAAACTTGCAAATCTTGTAAAATCTAATGATTCAAATGTAGTGTTGCAAATTTCTCACGCTGGTAGTTCTGCTAGTGAAGAAGTTATCGGACAACAACCTGTAGCACCATCAGCTATCAAAAATCCATCCAAATCTACAACAGAGATTCCGAGAGAACTTACTGTTGAAGAAATAGAACAAATTATTGAAAAATTTGTCGATGCAGCAGTTAGAGCAAAAAAAGCAGGATTTGATGGAGTGGAAATCCATTCTGCTCATGGATATTTGTTGAATCAATTTTTGTCACCAATTACCAATAAAAGAACTGACGAATACGGTGGAGATATCGATGGAAGAATCAAAATCCATTTGGAAATTATTAGAAAAATCAGAGAAAAAGTAGGAGAAAATTATCCAATTTTCATAAGAATGGGAGCTGGAGATTACCTCGAAGGTGGATTATCAACAGAAGACAGCATACACGCAGCCCAAGAATTCGTAAAAGCTGGTGTAGATGTGCTGGATATTTCTGGTGGAATGTGCATGTTCTCAATTGATGATCAAAGAGCGGGCTTCTTCGATTTTCTATCCAAACCAATTTATGAAAACGTAGATGTTCCCGTGATTTTGACTGGTGGAGTGAAGACAGGGAAAGATGTAGAAGATATATTGAATCGCGGAGTGTGTGATTTGGTTGGAATTGGAAGATCTGTATTCAAAGATTCTAACTGGATTGAAAATGAAATCAAACCTCTTATATAAGCAAATATGGAATTACACAATTTAGAATCTATTGAAAAAAGTTGCAGTAAATATCGAGCTGGTTTTGATTTATAAATTAAAAAATTCTATAAAAAATAGAAAAATTATTGACACTAAAAATAAAAATTAAGCGGAATGTAAAGCTCACATTCCGCTTAAAAATTTTTTAAATTATTAAGTGCTATTATTATGTCACAAGCACAAATTATTTTGTTTCATCACCCAAATGTTTTAATTTGTCCACTTGATCTTCTCTACCAAGGACAATCAACACATCTCCAATTTTGAAAGTGTGGTTTACTGGTGGGTTGAAAATCATTTTATTATCTTCAATTGTTTTAATTGCAAGTACAATCAAACCTGTTTTATTTGGAATTTGAGCTTCAATTAAATTTTTGTTTTCAAGATATGATCCGCTTTTAACCACAACTTCTTCCAAATCAAGCTCGACATCGCCAATTCTTGTAACCACATCTAAAAAAGAAATAATATTAGGTTTGGTCATCAAAGAAGCCATTCTTTTGCCGCTGATTTCTACAGCAGACAATGTCTTGTTCGCACCTACTTTCATTAACTTTTCGCTTCCCGATTTAGTAATAGCATTGGCGATTATGTAGATGTTTTTGTTGAGATTTCTTGCAGTTAACACAGTAACGATATTGTCTACTTCGGAATCTAACGTTGACACAAGACCTTTTGCTCTGTCTATTCCTGCATGTTCCAAAACTTCTTCTTCAGTTGACATGCCTTCCACAACTAAAATATCGTGATGACTGTAATCATCAAGGTCTTCACGTTTGTCCGTAATAACAACAAAATTCAAATTTTGATCGATAAATTTATTTATAATTACTTCTGCCAATTCACCAGAACCGCAAATAATGTAGTGATCGTTGAGTGAGGCTATTTTCTTTTCCATTTTACTTCCCTTCCAAAAATCTTTAACTTTTCCTTCTACAAACATAGCTACAACCGTAGTAAATGCGTATCCGGCGATGCCAACACCTAAAAATATCATAATTATCGAGAAAAGCTCGGACCAACTACTTGTCGTGCCAATCTCTCCGAAACCAACAGTTGAGATGGTTATAACCGTCATGTATAATGCATCTATAAAATCGACTTTTAACAAAAACATGTAGCCAACAACACCTACGATTAATAAAAGTGCAAATGCATATAAAATAAATTTAAGCTTCCTTTTTTCTTCCATAAGTCACACCTCGTTTCTTCAATTATAATATAATTCACAACAAAAAACTATTAATTTTAGATTAATTGAAACAACCTAAAAATCCTAGAATTTAAAAAAAGTGTTGTGAAAACAAAATAAATTTTCTGGTATTTCGGATAGACAATGATATAGCAATGTAGAGTATGAAATTGTTTGTTATTTTTTTATATTTTGATGGTGCAAATTATGGGCAGCTGTGATATAATATATTGTAAATTATTTTAGTGGGGGCAAAATAATGAGCGTTATTGATATTTCAATAAATTTCATAAAAAAGCTTTTTGATTTGAGATTTACAAATCACGATCTAAGCCTTATCAATAAATTGAGAGGCAAATTGAGAGCTATTTTTGCGTCCAATAAAAAAGTGTATATTTGTCAAAAAATTTAGGAGAATTCTATCTAGAATTCTCTATTTTTTTATTTTAGGAGGGTATTATGGAAAAATTATATGAAGGTAAAGCAAAAGAAGTTTATTCAACAGAAAAGGCTGATGAATATATCATCAGATACAAGGATGATGCAACAGCTGGTAATGGTGAAAAGAAAGCTACAATTGCAGGTAAAGGTGAGCTTAACTTGGCAATCACTACAATGATTTTTGAAATGCTTGAAAAAAATGGCATCAAAACTCATTACATCGAAACAATCAACAACACTGATATGAGAGTTAAAAAAGTTACTATCATGCCACTTGAAGTTATCGTTAGAAACATCACTGCAGGTTCTTTTGCAAAAAGATACGGAGTTGAAGAAGGAAGAGTTTTGAATCAACCAACTTTCGAATTATCTTACAAAGATGATGATTTGGGAGATCCATTGATGTGTGAAGATCACGCAATTGCTCTTGGTGTTATCACAAAAGAAGAATACGACTATTTGAGAAAAGAAACTTTGAAAATCAACGAATTATTAAAAGAATTTTTCTTGAAAATCAACTTAAAATTAGTTGACTTCAAAATCGAATTTGGTAAGACTGACGACGGACAAATTTTATTAGCTGACGAAATCAGCCCTGACACTTGTAGATTGTGGGACAAAGATACTAACAAAAAATTAGACAAAGATATTTTCAGAAGAGATTTGGGAGATTTGACAGAAGGCTACAAAGAAGTTCTAAATAGAATGAGAGGCTAGGATGTGTGGAGTTATAGGGATATATTCTAAGTCCGAAGTTAATAAGAAATTATTTTTCGGACTTAACTCCTTACAACACAGAGGACAAGAATCCTGTGGTATCACCGTTAGTAACGGTGAAAACCTACATAGAGAAAAAGGCATGGGACTTGTTATCGATGTGTTTAAGGAAGAAAATTTGAATAATTTAGTTGGTAATATTGGGATAGGACATGTGAGATATTCTACTGCTGGTGGTTCTCACGATTACAACACTCAACCATTGATGGCTTTTGCCAAGGGAATCGAAATGAGTTTGGCGCACAATGGAAATCTTATCAACCATCAAATTTTAAGAACTAGACTTGAAGAAGATGGTGTTATGTTCCAAACAGCGATTGACAGTGAAGTTATTTTGTTTTTGATTGCTAGATATTACAAAGGAGATATCGTCGAAGCTATCAAAAAAACAATGAAACTTATCAAAGGAGCTTATGCTATTGTGTTGTGCTTGAAGGATAAGCTTGTAGCATTTCGTGATCCTTTGGGAATTAGACCTCTTGTTATGGGAAAAAATGACGAGGATGTTGTGTTCGCATCAGAAAATGCAGCAGTAGAAATCGTCGGAGCAACTGAAATCAGAGATGTAAAACCAGGAGAAATAATTGTCGTAGACAAGGAAGGAATAAATTCTTCGATGTATACAACAGAAGGATCTCCACGTCATTGTTTCTTCGAATATGTGTATTTTGCAAGAGAAGACGCTACGTTGGATGGAACAAATGCGTACAATTTTAGAAGAAGATGCGGAGAATATTTGTCACAAGAATCTCCATGTGATGTTGATTTGGTAGTTCCAGTTCCAGATTCAGGTATTCCATCAGCGATTGGCTACGCGCAAAAAGCAGGAATTCCTTACGCACAAGGTTTGGTAAAAAATAGATATATGGGAAGAACTTTCATCAAACCAACTCAAGCTGAAAGAGAAATGGCAGTTAAATTGAAATTAAATCCTTTGAGACATGTATTAAAAGGAAAAAGAATTGTACTTATAGATGATTCCATTGTAAGAGGAACTACAAGCGCTAATTTGATTCAACGAATTAGAGAAGCTGGTGCGACAGAAGTTCACATGAGAATCACTTCTCCACCTGTCAAATTCCCTTGCTATTACGGAATTGACACTCCTTCGAGAAAACACTTGATTGCAGCGAACATGGATATCGAAGCTATTCGAGAAAAAATCGGCGCAGATAGCTTGGCGTTTATTTCGATGGAAGGAATGATAAAATCGAGCAGCGATAAAATCGACAAATTCTGCAAGGCTTGTTTCGATGGCGATTATCCTGTGGATCCAATAGTTATATAGGTGATTAAATGAATATTGCAGTTTTTATTTCAGGTACTGGTACCAATTTGAAAGCTCTGTTAGATGCGAAAAAAGAAAATTATTTCAAAAGCGACATTGTCGTTGTGGTTAGTAACAAAAATGCAGCTGGTCTTGATTTTGCGAGAGAGTTCAACGTGGATACTTTAGTTTCAAAAGATGATGAAGAAATCATCAAATGTTTAAAATCAAAAAACGTAGATTTAATTGTGTTGGCAGGTTTCTTGCCTAAAATTTCAAAGAGAATTATAAATGAGTTTACAATTGTAAATATCCATCCATCATTGCTTCCAAAATACGGTGGCAAGGGATGTTATGGAATTCACGTTCACGAAAAAGTTTTTGCTAATAAGGAAAAAATAAGTGGTGCGACTGTGCATTTCGTGAATGAAAAATTAGACGATGGAGATATTTTGCTCCAAAGATCTGTGGATATTTCTGATTGTAAATCGGAAGAAGAGATAGCAAAGAAAGTTTTGAAAATAGAACATGGCATTTTGAAAGATGCTATTAAAAAATTGGAGGAGAGTTCATGCGCGCGTTAATTTCACTTACGGATAAGACAAATGTTGGAAAATTGGCAAAAAGTTTACAAGAATTGGGATATGAAATCATATCTACTGGTGGTACTTACAAGGAAATCGAAAAATCTGGAGTAAATGTAATAGATATCTCCAAGGTTACAAATTTCCCTGAAATTTTGCAAGGCAGAGTGAAGACTTTGTCCCCATACGTTCACGGTGGAATTTTGTACAAGAGAGATAACGAAGAACACAAGAAAACTGTAGAAGAATTGAACATTCAACCAATCGACATCGTTGTTGTTAATTTGTACGATTTTCAAAACGCATTGAAAACTGGTGACCACGACAACATCGTTGAAAACATCGATATCGGTGGACCAACTTTGATTAGAAGTGCTGCGAAAAATTACAAGGATGTTTTGGTTGTAACTGATCCTTCTGATTACGACGAACTTATCGACAGATTGAAAAACGACAACGTGGACATCACTTACAGAGAAAAATTAGCGATGAAAGCTTTTAGCTTGACAGCTTACTACGATTCTGTTATTTCAAGATATTTCCAAGAACAAGTTGGAGAACGCAGCAAATACAGAACTTTTGGTTTCAAAAAAGAAGACGAACTTAGATACGGAGAAAACTCACATCAAAGTGCAAATCTTTACATAGATCCATTTGTAAATGGCAAATTGACTGATTGCGAAGTCATTCACGGGAAAGCAATGAGCTTCAACAATTACAACGATTTGAATGTAGCAGTGGAATTGGCAGACGAATTGGGAGCAAATTCTTGTGTTGCATTGAAGCACCAATCTCCATGTGGAGTTGCCATTGCAGACAGCGTTTCTGAAGCGTACCACAAGGCATACTTGGCAGATTCAACTTCGATTTTCGGTGGAATCATCGCCATCAATGGAGTTGTGGATGAAAAATGTGCTGAAGAAATGAGCCAAATTTTCTTGGAAATTATCGCTGCGAAAGATTTCGACGAAAAAGCGCTTGAAATTTTGACTAAAAAGAAAAACATCAGACTTGTTAAGATAAAATTTGACAACGATTCAGTAAAAGAAGACATTAAGTATTTGAACGGAAAAGTTTTAATCCAAGACAAGGACTTCGGTGTTGACGAATACAACGTAGTTACTAATGAAAAACCAAGCGATGAAGACAAGAAGGATTTGGAATTTGCCATGAAAGTGGTTAAATTCACAAAATCAAATGCAATTGTACTTGCAAAAGATTCTCACACTTTGGGAATTGGTGGAGGACAAACATCTAGAATTTGGGCGTTGGAAAACATCGCTAATAACCATCCAGACGTTGATTTTACTGGATGCGTATTGGCATCAGATGCATTCTTCCCATTTTCTGACTGCGTAGAATTTGCACACAAATTGGGAGTAAAAGCTATTATTCAACCAGGTGGAAGCATCAAAGACCAAGACTCCATCGACAAATGCAATGAGTACGGAATTAGCATGGTGTTCACAAAAAACAGACATTTCAAACATTAAAATTAGGAGGTTTTATGAAAATTTTAGTTGTAGGTTCAGGTGGAAGAGAGTTTGCACTTGGACGCAAAATAAAATCTTTTGATGAAAGTAGGAAAATTTTCTTCGCCCCAGGAAATGCTGGAACTGAAAGTATCGGAGAAAACATAGATATTCAAGCAGACGATTTAAATGGACTTCTTGAATTTGCAAAGATTAATAATATTGACTATACAGTTGTAGGCCCTGAAAATCCATTGTGTGATGGAATTTCAGATTTGTTCGAAAAAAATGGTCTCAAAATATTTGGGCCTGTAAAAGAAGCTGCGGAATTTGAAAATTCAAAATCATTTACGAAAAAATTCTTGGAAAAATACGACATCAAAACAGCGAAGTATTTGGAAAGCAAAGATTATGATGAGTCTTATGATTTTGCAAATAAATTGTTGGAAGAAAATGGCAAAGTTGTCGTTAAAAGAGACGGACTTGCAGCTGGAAAAGGCGTCTACATTGTAGATAATTCTGATGATTTGAAGAAAATATTAAAAGATGTACTAGAAAAAGACAACATGGTTGTCATAGAACAATTCCTCGACGGATTTGAAATGAGTTTGTTGTGCTTTACAGATTCAAAGACAATTCTTCCGCTTCCAACTGCGAAGGATCACAAGAAAATTTTTGAAAGAGAAACTGGAGCAAACACTGGCGGCATGGGAACTTACGCTCCAAATGTCGAAGCAGAAGTGTTCGTAGATAAAATCAAAAATAGCGTATTGGATAAAATTCTCACAGGATTAAAAGAAGAAAACATTGATTTCAGAGGATTGTTGTTCATAGGATTTATGATAACAGACGATGGAATTTACGTTTTGGAATTTAACGCAAGATTTGGAGATCCTGAAACTCAAGTTGTGCTTGAACTTATCGACAATGATTTGTTGGATATTATGATGAAAACAAGTGAAGGAAAATTATCCGATGTCGATTTGAAAATAAATGACAACAAGGCGCTTTGCATCGTACTAAGTGCTGGTGGATATCCAGAAAGTTACGACAAGAATGATGAGATTACAATTTCTGATATGGATAGCTTTGTTTTTCATGCAGGAACGAAAAAAGTCGACGGAAAAATCGTCACAAATGGCGGTCGTGTGTTAAATATTGTAAATTCTAAGAAGAATTTCGATGATGTTATTAAGGCTTGTTATGAAGATATAGAAAAGGTGGATTTTAAAAACATGTATCACAGAACTGATATTGGTCCTAGAGTAAAAAGAGTTTATGTCAGAAAAAAAGACGAATACGATTATGAATCTAAGGAAAAGAAAAAGCAAATTGAAAACTTACTTGGAATTGATTTGGATAAATTCGTAATTTACAAGAGATACGATTTGGAAATTAGTGACGATAATTTGAAAAAAATTGTAGACACAGTTCTTAGCGAAAAATCTGTAGATGATGTGTTCTATGGAGAAGATGCGTTGAAATTACAATCTGATATGAAAAACGCAATCGCTGTAGAATATTTGCCAGGACAATTCGACCAAAGGAAACAAGGCGTTCTTGACACGGTGAGCTTGATTTTGGATGAAGATGTCGACTGCAAGACTTCGACAGTTTACGAGATAGAAGGCGCCAGCAAACAAGATTTGGCAAAAATCGAAAAATATTTGGTAAACCCTGTTGACAGTCACAAGGTTAATTTGCTTGGTATTCCAACAACTTTGAAACAAGAAAATCCAAAGAATTTGGAAAACGAAACATATAATGGTTTCAGAAATATGAAGGATGATGAGCTTCAAAAATTCGTCGACGATCATTCGTTGGCGATGAATGACGAAGATTTGAAATGCATCAGAGATTATTTCAAATCAGAAGACCGAGATCCAAACGAAACAGAAATCAAGATTTTGGATACTTATTGGTCAGACCACTGTAGACACACAACTTTCAACACTTTCTTGGATATCGAATTCGATGCAAAAACCAAACTCGACGAAGCAATTCACAATAGTTTTGAAGAATATTTGAAAGTTAGAGAAGAATTAAAAATAGAAAAACCAATCAATCTTATGAGTTTCGGAACGATTTTATCCAAATATATGAGAAGCAAAAACGAGTTTGATGATTTGGAAATTTCATCAGAAATCAATGCTTGTTCTGTAAAAATCAAAGTTCGTGTAGAAGTTGATGGTGTTGACGAAACAAGAGATTACTTGTTGATGTTCAAAAACGAAACACACAATCACCCAACAGAAATCGAACCGTTCGGCGGCGCAAGCACTTGCTTGGGTGGAGCAATCAGAGACCCATTAAGCGGTAGAGCATTTGTCTACCAAGCTATGAGAATCACAGGAGCTGGAAATCCTCTTACTTCATTGGAAGACACGATGGATGGTAAACTTCCACAAATTAAAATCACACAAGAAGCTGCGAAAGGGTATTCTTCTTACGGAAACCAAATTGGTTTGGCAACTGGATTTGTAGATGAAATTTACCACGACGGATACGTTGCTAAGAGATTGGAATGTGGAGCTGTAATGGCTGCAGCGCCAATTGAAAATGTAAAAAGAATTGAACCTGAAAAAGGAGACATCGTAATCTTACTTGGCGGAAGAACTGGACGTGACGGAATTGGTGGAGCGACAGGTTCATCAAAAAGCCACAAAGTTACAAGTATCAAAACAGAATCCGCACAAGTTCAAAAAGGTAACGCACCTGAAGAAAGAAAAATCCAAAGACTTTTCAGAATTCCTGAGCTTGCAAGTTTGATCAAAAAATGTAACGACTTTGGAGCAGGTGGAGTGAGCGTTGCGATTGGTGAGCTTCACGATGGTGTAGATATTTATTTGGATAGAGTTCCATTGAAATACAAAGGTCTTAAACCATTTGAAATTGCCATCAGTGAATCACAAGAAAGAATGGCGTGTGTAATCGCAAAGAAAGATTTGGAAGAATTTGTAAAATATGCAGATGCAGAAAACATCGAAACGACTGTTGTTGCAGACATCACAGACACTAATAGAATGAGAATGTTCTACGATGAAGATTTGATTGCAGACATCAGCTATGATTTCATCAACACAAATGGTTCGGATAGAAACGCTGAAGTAGAAGTTGTATCAGAAGATGTTCCAGAAATTTTGACAGAAAAATGTTCTGATGCCGATAAATTCTACGAAAAAGTTAAGCAACTTAACATCACATCCAAGAGAGACTTGATAGAAATGTTCGACTCCACAATCGGAAGAAACACAGTTATTAATCCAATGGGTGGTAAATTGCAATTGAATCCATCACAAGCGATGGTTGCAAAAATTCCTACAATGGATGGAGTTATGAAAACTGTATCCATGATGAGTTACGGATTTGACGCTGATTTGTCCGTACAATCTCAATACTTGGGAGGATACTACGCAGTTGTAGAATCAATCAGTAAATTAATCGCATTGGGTTCAGATAAAAACTTAATCAGATTGACATTCCAAGAATACTACGAAAAAATGCTAGACAAAAAAATCTGGTCCAAACCATTGAAGGCACTACTTGGAGCGTTCACTGTTTCTAAATATTTCAAAGCAATGCCAATCGGTGGAAAAGACAGTATGAGTGGAAACTTCGAAGACATCACAGTTCCACCAACAATGATTTCATTTGCAGTGACACACGAAGATGTCGACAATATCATTACAAATGATTTGAAAGGCAAGGGCAAAATAGGTCTTGTGAGAACACCTTACGAAGAAGACGGAACATTGAACCTTGAAAAATTGGAAGAAAATTTCGATTTTATCACAGAACAAATCAGAAACAAAAATATTATTTCGGCGATTGCATTGGACAAAAAAGGCTTGTTGGCAAATATTTTCGAACAATCTGTAGGAAACACTGGATTTAATATCAAATTTGATAATTTGTACAATCCAATGTACGGAAGTTTCGTAGTTGAATATATCGATGACGACGAAAATATCGAACACATCGGTGAATTTAGTGATGAAATCATCGTAAATGATGTTAAATTAGATTCAGAAAAATTATTAGAAGGCTACACTCAAGTTTTAAATAAAGTATTCACACCAAAAGAAAAAATCGAATACAAGCCAATTGAAAACAAAAAAGTCGAACAACGTAGAATGAAATCCAAGAAACCAACTGATACACCTCACGTTGTAATCTTGGCAGCTCCTGGAACAAACTGTGAATGGGATACATTGAACGCATTCAAAGAAAATGGAGCAGATGGAGAAATTGTTCTATTCAAAAACAGAAACCAAGAAGATATATTAAATTCTATCGATGTTTTGGCAGAAAAAATCAGAAAAGCGCAAATATTTGCCATTCCTGGAGGATTTTCACTAGGAGATGAGCCAGACGGATCAGCAAAGTTCTTGGCAAATATCTTAAGAAATGAGAAAATAAGTAGTGCGATAGATTATTTGTTGAACGAAAACGACGGATTGGTAATTGGAATTTGTAACGGATTCCAAGCCTTGGTGAAGACTGGACTTCTTCCTTATGGAAAAGTTACATCACCACAAGAAGACGATCCAAACTTGACATTCAACACAAACAGAAGACACATTGCGACATTTGTAGATACATTGTGCTTGACTAATAACAGTCCATGGACAAATGGAATTGACTTGAACAAAACTTACAGAATGCCGATTTCACACGGTGAAGGTAGATTTGTAATCAAAAAAGACAAACTCCAAGAACTTTTGGATAATGAACAAGTTTTCTCAGCTTACAAAATCTCTCCAAACGGATCGGACTACAATATCGAAGGAATTTTGTCCAGAGATGGTAAGATTTTGGGAAGAATGTGTCACACTGAAAGAATCGCAGACGATTTGTACAAAAATATTTACGACATCGACAAACAAAATATTTTTAGAAATGCAGTAGAATACTTCAAGGAGAAATAATGAACAACGATATTTACCAAAGTCCATTAAACACGAGATACGCAAGCCACGAAATGAGCCACAATTTCAGTTCACAAGTAAAATTTGAAACTTTCAGAAGATTGTGGTTGGCATTGGCGAAATCCGAAAAAGAATTGGGACTTAATATTACAGATGAACAAATAAAAGAATTGCAATCACACATTTCAGACATCGATTTTGACAAGGCAGCAGAATACGAAAAAATTCTTCGCCACGATGTAATGGCTCACGTAAAAACATACGGCGAAGTGTGTCCAAACGCAGCTGGAATTATCCATTTGGGAGCGACAAGCTGCTATGTAACAGATAACACTGACATTATCGTGATGAGAAATGCACTTGAAATCGTAGAGAAAAAACTTGCGATTTTGATTAAACACTTGTCTGATTTTGCAATTAAATACAAAGATTTGCCAACACTTGGCTACACTCACTACCAACCAGCACAATTGGTGACTGTTGGAAAGCGTGCTACATTGTGGATTCAAGATTTTCTAATGGATTTGGAAGAGGTAATTTGCAGAAAAGAAAATTTGAAATTGAGAGGAGTAAAGGGAACTACTGGAACTCAAGCATCATTTTTGAAACTTTTCGACAATGACCACGCAAAAGTAAAAGAATTGGAAAAGAAAATCATAAAAGAAATGGGATTTGAAAGTGCAGTTAGCGTGAGTGGACAAACATACACTAGAAAAATCGACTACCATGTGCTACAAGTTCTATCCTCAATCGCGCAATCAGCTCACAAAATGACAAACGACATCAGGCTTTTGCAAAACAGAAAAGAATTGGAAGAACCGTTTGAAAAAACACAAATAGGTTCATCAGCAATGGCTTACAAGAGAAATCCAATGAGATGCGAAAGAATTTCATCACTTGCAAAATATGTGATGAGTTTAGTTCAAAATCCACAATTTGTGGCTAGCACTCAATGGCTTGAAAGAACATTGGACGATTCTGCAAATAAGAGAATGAGCGTTCCAGAAAGCTTCATGGCAGTGGATAGTATCTTGGAAATTGCAATCAACGTTACAGATGGACTTGTTGTTTACGAAAACCAAATCAAATCTCACGTTAATGAAGAATTGCCATTTATGGCGACTGAAAATATATTGATGGAAGCTGTAAAACGTGGTGGCGACAGACAGGAACTTCACGAAAAAATCAGAGAATATTCTATGGTTGCAGGTAGAAGAGTAAAAGAAGAAGGACTAGACAACAATTTATTAGAATTATTGGAAAAAGACGAAGCTTTTAATTTAAACAAAGACGATTTGAATTCACTTTTAGATGGCAAACTTTATATTGGAAGATGTCCAGAACAAGTGGTTGAATTCATCGAAGAAGACGTAAAACCAGTTATTTCAAAATACGACACAGAATACTCTGTTGATTTGAAAGTTTAAAAATATTAGAAATGCACATGGCATAAGCTGTGTGCATTTTTTTGGTTGAAGATATTAAACTTATACGATACAATTAATTCAAATAATAGGTAGGTGACAAATGGAAAAATTTAAAAAAATATTTATGATAGTCCTTTTAGTTGTGGTAACTGTGGGATTAATGGTATTCGTTCCGTACGATTCGATTAGAAATTTGGTGCAAAAATCTGGACCATGGGGAGCGGTTGTGTATATTTTATTGTTCACTATACTACCGATCGGATTCTTTCCAGTTCCAGCGTTGGCATTAATCGGAGGAGTAAGCTTTGGGCTTGTAAAAGGAAGCATTTATACAGTTGTTGGAGCTTCGATGAACTGTTTGTTGATGTTCGAGCTTTCACGAAAAATCGGACACGATTATGTAGTCAAGATGATTAATGAAAAATTCTCCGAAAAAAACAGAGACAGAATATTGAACGCTCCTGATTCAAAATTATTCACGCTGTTGTTTATTTGCAGATTGATTCCGATTATTCCATATAATCTTATAAATTACGGATTCGGTTTGACAAATATAAGCCTATCCAAATACATGTTTGCATCAGTTCTTGGAATAATTCCTGGAACACTTGTGTATTTGAATTTGGGGGACAAAGTATTGAATGTAGGATCCAAGGAATTCTATCAAGCGATTATTTTGGTAGTGGGACTTACTGTTGTAAGCTTGATAATGGCTAAAATAATCGACAAAAAAGACAAGGAAAAACAAAAAGAGTTGAAGTAATAAAGAATGACAGGTAATATATCAAAGTATAACTCACTTCGTCTCGCTTACAAAAATTTGAAAATTCTAATCTCGAAATTCTAAAATTCAAAACTCGCTTACGCTCAAACAATTGAATTTTTAACGAATTTCTCGATTGAATTTTATAGAATTTTTTCCAGAGGACTCGATCGCTATACTTTGATATAATTTAATTAGTCTAAATTAACCAAACAAACACACAAAAACCGCAATTGCTAATATAGCTATTGCGGTTATTTTTATGAACTAAAAATTTTCTTCTAAGTATTTTTTTGCAAACTTTACAAAATCTATTACAGGTTCTGACAATAATGTGTTGGAACGATACACAAGATAGAAGTGACGTACCGATTCAAAATCGTCTATTTTGAAAGAAATCAATTGATTATTTGCAACTTCTTCTTCAACAGAAAGCTTACTCATAATTGATATTCCCATCCCACTTCTTATGCATTGCTTCAAAGTCTCGGTGCTATTTGCAGTTCCTATTAAATTCAGAGAATTCTTGCTGATACCCAAAGCATCGATCATTTTCATAGATTCTTTTAATGTACCAGAACCTTGTTCACGAAAAATTATCGGCTCTTTTAAAATAGAACTAATCTTAACATTGTTTTTCTTCAAAGCATTGTAATAATCGTTATAAGGCGTGACAATTACAAGCTTATCGCTGAGAACTTTTTCGAAAGTAAGCTCCTTATCCATAGTAGTCATGCCGACAATTCCAATATTTATAGAACCATTTATAACGCCATCAATCGTAGTTAAACTGTCCGATTGAATTATATTCACCAAAGTTTTGATATGAGATTTGTGATATTTTGATAAAAGAGAAGGTAGAATATAAGTTGCAGGTACAGAACTTGCTCCTATATTAAAAGTAGTAAGGCTCTTTTTTGAAAAAGAATCCTGCATGCTTTCCATAATTCGAGAAATCGACTTAGCATAATTATAAAATTCTCTGCCTTCTGGTGTGAGCTCCAGCTTTTTCGTTGTTCTTTTCAACAATTCTGTATTCAATTCGTTTTCAATTTGTTTTATATGAGTACTAATCGTAGGTTGCGTAAGATATAGCCTTTTCGCTGCCTCAGAAAAACTATCCCATTCCACAACCGTGATGAATGTTTCTAATTGTTTTAAATCCATTTTATTATCTCTTTCGTGGTATTTAATATATATATTTTATCATATACCTTTTATTTTACAAAATACACAAATACTTTATAATAATATACCCAATTGTTAAAAAAATTAACAAACGAATTTTTACTTATAGGAAAAATCTATAAATAAAACAAAATCAACATGTGTTATTAATTCAATGTTTGAACGGTATTTTTGCAAAAATTGATGAAAAAAATTTGCAAATAAACACAAAAAACACGTTATTTATAGAAAAATTCAATCAATGAATTAACAAAAACTATGGTAGAATGATTTGTGAATAATAAGAAATTAATACTAAAAATTATTAGATATTTGAGGAGAAAAATATGAAGAAAATTTTAAAAATTTTACAATTGGTAGCTGCAATTATTTTAGCATTAATACCAAAAGTTATCGCAAAACCATGCATGGTTATGCCAGACAAGATGCCTATGAAATGCTTCCACATGTCAAATGCAGTTACAGTTGTTGCTGTAAGTATCGTTATTTTATTAGCCATAGCATACATTATTAAAGACGAAAAAATCGAATGGGGAATTAATATTGCGGTTCCTGTATTAGCTATCGATTCATTCCTATTAGCAAAATTTGTAATAGGTGGTTGTAAACACCCAGGTGCCGCTTGTCAAATGAAGACAATTCCAGCAATTTCATTCTGCTCTATTATACTTGCTATAATTTCTATAGCATACCTTGTTGTATTGAAGAAGAGTATCGATGAAAGATAATCTTTACCTTAAAAACTGGATGTCATCAAATTCTGTCAGAACTTTCGTAATAGTTTTGATAATGGCAATTGTATCCGCACTTTTGTTTGTCAGCATGTATTTTTCGATTGGACTTAACAATTCAATCGACAATATGAAACAAAGACTTGGTGCAGACATGATGATTGTTCCAGAAAAAAGCGGCAAAGAACAAGAAACACTATTCGTATCAGGTAAACCTTCTGAATTCTACATGAAAAATGATGTACTTGATAAGGTGCAAAAAGTCGAAGGCGTCAAACAAGCAGCACCACAATTGTACATTGCAACTCTTCAAGAATCTTGTTGTTCATTCCCTGTCCAAGCAATAGGAATTGATTTTGAAAAGGACTTTACAATCAAACCTTGGATGAAACAAGAAGTGAAGGAATTGAAAGACAATGAGATTTTAATTGGGAATAATGTGAGCGTTGTTGATGCAAATACATTGACTTTTTTCGGCAAAAAATACACTGTCAAATCCAAACTAATGAAAACTGGTCTTGGATTTGATAATGCAATCTTCATGAATTTTGATACGGCGAAGAAAATGTTACATGATGCCGCCAAAGTTCATCCGGAAAAATACATTCCAAATTCTGAAATATCATCTATCATGATTAAAAAGGACGACAATGCGGACAGTGAACAAGTAACAGTAAACCTTATGAAATCACTTAGAGGAACATCCACAATGGTTGTTATGAACAAAAATTTCGTCGACAACCTATCCAAAGAAATGTTCTCTTTGATGAAATATTTGAAAATATTATTAACTTTTACGTTGATAATGGCAATAATCGTGTTGATTGCGATATTCACAGTTGATTTCAAAGACAAAGAAAAACAAATGGCGACATTAAGAATACTTGGAATAACGAAGAGCAAACTAAAATCCATAATTTTACAATACTCCGTAGTATTATCTTTAATAGGAGCAGTAATCGGAATTGGATTATCCATACTAACAGTCAAGTTGTTCTCCGGTCAAATCGAAAAATCTTTGGACTTGGCATTTATGAAAGTCAATGCAAAACAAATTCTAATAATTTCAGCAATAACATTATTAGTTGTTGTAGTGATTGCACTAATCACACAAATATTCAACGTAATCAAAATATCCAAAGACGAATTGGCGCTTAAATTGAGAGGTAATTAAATGGAAATATTGAAAATACAAAACTTATCAAAAAGCTACCTTATCAATAAAGACAGAAAGAACGAAGTTCTAAAAGATGTAAACTTAACTGTAAATGAAAATGACTACATTGCGATAGTCGGAGCAAGTGGCGCAGGAAAAAGCACACTTCTAAATGTAATCTTGGGATTTTTGAATTACGATGAGGGAAGCGTAAAAGTTTTCTCCAACGAAGTAAAAGATTTTACAGACGAAGAAATATCTGATCTTCGTTCCAAAAAAATATCGTTCGTTCCACAAGATTTGATTGTGTTTCCAGCATTAACCGTCAAGGAAAACTTGGAAATGAAAGCAGAAATCTCAGGTGTGGATGATTTTGATTATGAGAAATTCATCAAAAAATATAACATGGAAGAATTACTCGAGCTTAACAGTGCGAAGAATTTGTCCGGTGGAGAAATAAAAAAACTTATGATTCTAAGAGCATTGATAAATGAACCAGAGCTTTTAATACTAGATGAGCCAACGGCAAACTTAGATGAAGAATACGTCGACAAATTCTTGGGTTTGCTTGACGAATTAAACAAAAACATGACCATAATTTGCGTGACACACGATTCACGACTCAAAAACAGAGCGAAAAAAGTGTACAAGTTATCTGGAAAGAATTTATCCTAATAAAAAAACTGATCTTCAACAGTCACACGACTGTGAGGGTCAGTTTTTTGTGCAAAAATAATGAATATATTGTTAGGAAATATTCAATTTCAATAAAAAACAAGCCGTTAATTGTGAGGAACAAGGGATTCGCTCGAAACATATTTCATTTTTGTAATAATTTGTAGAATATTCATAAATAGATAACAACGCTAGCAATTAGCCATTAAAAAGATATTTAAAAATAATTAAAGATTATGAAATGAATGTGAAATATAGTTCATTATACGAATAAAAATACAAAAAAATATCAGATTAGAGCAAAAATCACCCGTAACTTTAGCTAGATAAATTCAATGAATAAAAATAAATTAAGTGAAATTTGTGAAAATAATAGAATCATTCAGAAAAAAGAATAAAAAATTTCTCGTAAACTACGTAAAGCCTATTAAAATACGAAAATAAAATAAAAAATTATGAAATGAAAATGAAATGAATAACAACAAAACAAATAAAATTTCTATTAAAAAATTATGAGGATTATCCACGAAATAAACAAAAAATACAAATAAAAACATAAAAATACTATAAAATTTTGAATTGTGAAAACGGATTATCATTTAAAAATGTCTAAAAATTCAAATTTTTAAAGCTGAAAAGATTGACATTAACGCGTTAGACGGAAAACACCGAACGTTTAGAAAAAAATATTTTAATTTTTATTATCACATGGTAAAATATGCATTGTAAAAAATACAAATGGTGTTTTATAGAATTAGCTTATTAAAAAATTAAGAAAAGCTAAAATAAAAATTGTGAGGAAAAGAGATGAATAAGAAAAACAAACTTAACAAAATTATCGAAGAAAAGAAGGCAAATAGTTTGAACAAAAAACTAAGATACGGATTAAGAAAATTATCAATAGGAGTTGTGTCATGCTTTTTAGGCTATGCGATTGCTTTAACTCCTAATTTATCATACGCAAACACAGAACCAAACACAGTTGTAGCATCTAATCAAGCAGAAAAAACAACAAAAGATGAATCAAAAACTACACAAAAAGAAAACAAAGACATGCTACAAGGAAAAACTGTTCCTCCAGTAGGACAAGTGGATCATTCAGATTTATCAACAAATAAAGTAACTGAAAAGTCTACGATACAAAAAGCTAGCATGGTCAATCCTATAGAAAAAACTGAAGACAAAGTAGAAAAAATGAATACACAATACACTGTTACTTATGGACCGGGATTGGCATACGTTGGAAATAGTACAACTGTTAATATTTCATTTAAACAAAACAACAAGAAAGTTAATGTGCCAGAAGATGCAACATTTGAGTTGGCAGGAAATTCTGTAAATGGAGCAAAAGTTGATAAAACTACAGGAAAGATTAGCTACACTCCAAATTCTACTGTATTGAAGGATGGAGAAAAAGAAAAAAACGTAACAGTTAATGTAAAGGTAACATACAAGGATCAATCTACTTCTACAATAACGGCAACAATCACTGTGAGAAAAGAAGAAAGTGCAGTTCCTAAAATAAACCCTGTTGTAGAAGGTCAAACAAAAATAACTGGAACTGGAGTAAAAGGTGCCAAAATCGAAGTTGAAATCGAAAAGAAAGTAAATGATGGTGAAACAGCGGGCGTAACGACAGTAAAAGACGATGGTACATGGGAAGTTGTTGTAGAGAAAGATTCACTAAAAAAGGATTATAAGGTAGTAGTTACACAAACTGAAAAAAACAAAACACCTACATCATTAAAAACATTTGTGGCAGCCAAACAAGAAAGCGAAAAAGATAAACAACAACCTGATTCTGGAAATCAAAAACCTCAAGACAATGGAGCAGAAACTCCACAAGAAAAATCAGCAAAACCAATAGTAAACCCTGTTACAGAAGGAGATGCAACTATTTCGGGAACTGGAAAAGCTGGTGCTAAAATCAATGTTACAAAAGTAGAGGGAAATAATCCGAATGGTCTAATCATGGGAGAAGATATAGTAGTAAATAATGAGGGCAAATGGACATTAAATGTTCCTCAAGGAAAAGATTTGAAAAAAGGTGACGTTGTTCTTGTTGTTCAAATAGAAGATGGCAAAGGTGTTTCTGATCAAGTACGTTCTGTTGTAGCAGAAAAGAAAGCCGAAAATCCTGATCCAAATAAAAAACCACAACAAGATCCGCCATCACAAGATGAGAAAGAAGCTCGTGAAAAAGAAGAAGAGGCAAAATTAACAATAAAAGATGCTTATGAAGGAGATAAAACATTAAGTGGAACAGCTGCTCCAGGATACACTGTTGGATTATTGATAAAGTCAAAAAACAGCGATAAAACAATAAGCAAAGATGCAACTGTTGATAAAAGTGGAAACTGGTCTGCAACATTAGTTGATGAGTTAAATGAGGGAGATACTATTATAGTTTCTCAATATAAACAATTTAAAAATGGCGAAAAAACTATAACAGTTAAAGCAAAACAAGAAAAACCTCAAAATCCAGCTGAAGATAAAAACAAACCAAATCCACCAGCTGATGATAATAAAGTCAAACCAAATCCTCCAGCAAAAGAAGATGAATCCAAAAAAGAAAAAACAAAAAATCCTATAATAAATCCGGTAAAAGAAGGAGATAAAGTAATTTCTGGAAAGGGAGTACCTGGGGCAAAAGTAAATATTTCAAAAACTGGTAAGAACTACTCTAAGAATGATAATTTAGCACAAAATATAGTTGTTGATGAAAGGGGAAATTGGTCAGTTGCAATTGATAGTGCGAAAAAGTTTAAGGCTGGCGATATTATTCTCGCCGTTCAAAAAGAAGATGGCAAGGAAAATTCAGATATAACAGAAGTAACTGTTGTAAAAGCAGATAATCAATCAAAACAACAAGAAGATAATAACAAACCAAATCCTCCAGCAAAAGAAGATGAATCCAGAACAGAAAAAACGAAAAATCCGACAATAAATCCTGTAAAAGAAGAAGATAAAGTAATTTCTGGAACAGGAGTACCTGGCGCAAAAGTAAGTATTACAAGGACAGAAAAAGACTCGTCAAAAGGTATTATTTTAGCGAAAGATATAGTTGTTGATAAAAAGGGGAATTGGTCGGTTACAATTGATGCGAAAAAATTCAAAGAAGGAGATATTATATTCGCTGTTCAAAGAGAAGATGGCAAGGAATATTCAGATCAATCAGAAGTAACTGTTGCAAAAGCCGATAAGAAATCACAACAACCAGAAAAAAATAAAAACCCTGAAAATAATAATCAAGATAATCAAGAAAAAGAATTGTCGAAATTCCCAGTTGCAAATGAAATTAAAGTAGGGGACACAAAAATAACAGGGCAAGGAGTGCCAGACGCTACAATTGTAGTGACAAAACAAGGCGAAAATGCCAAAGAAGTAAAAGCTACAGTTGGAAAAGATGGAAAATGGTCTGTTGATTTGAAAGAAGCTGCAAAAGAAGGCGACGAATTTATAATCAAACAACAAGAAAAAGGCAAGAGAGATTCCATAGGAATTTTGAAATCTGTGCCAAAAAAACCACAAGTTAAGAAACCAGAAACAAATACTCCAGATGAAAACAAACCAGGAAATAATAAAAAACCTGAAAATAATAATCAACAAAACAAATTATCGGCCTTCCCAGTAGTAAATGAAATTAAAGCAGGGGATACAAAAGTAACTGGTAAAGGAGTGCCAGGCGCAACAATTTATGTAACAAAAGTATCTAAAAATGGCGACAGGGACGCAGCTTCACTAAGTACAGTAGTTGGAGAAGATGGTAAATGGTCTGTTGATTTGAAAGAAGCCGTAAAAGAAGGCGATGAATTTATCATTCAACAACAAGAAAAAGGCAAAAAAGACTCTCCAAGAATTTCAAAAGTTACTCAAAAATCTGACAAAAAACAAAATCCAGAAAAGAAACCAGAAGCAGAAAAGAAACCAGAAGCAGAAAAGAAACCTGGAGATAATAAAAAGCCAGAGGATAATAAAAACCCAGAAACAAAGGAACCTGATGTAAAAAAGCCAGAAGGTGAAAAGAAACCAGAAGGAGAAAAGAAACCTGGAGATACTAAGAAACCAGAGGACGATAAAAACCCAGAAACAAAGGAACCTGATGTAAAGAAACCAGAAGGAGAAAAGAAACCTGGAGAAACAAAAAAACCAGAGGATAATAAAAACCCAGAAACAAATAAACCTGATGTAAAAAAGCCAGAAGCAAAAAATCCTGAAGGAGAGAAGAAACCTGGAGATACAAAAAAACCAGAGGATAATAAAAAACCAGAAACGAAGAAACCTGATGTAAAAAAACCAGAGGACAATAAAAAGCCAGAAGCAAAAAATCCTGAAGGAGAAAAGAAGCCAGAAGGTGAAAAGAAACCAGAAGGTGAAAAGAAACCTGGAGATAATAAAAAACCAGAAAATAATAAAAAACCAGAAAATAATAAAAAACCAGAAAATAATAAAAAACCAGAAAATAATAAAAAACCAGAAGTTAATAATCCTGGAAAGAAACCAGAAGTTAATAATCCTGGAAAGAAACCAGAAGTTAATAATCCTGGAAAAACAACAAATCCTGGAAAAACAACAAATCCTTCAAACAACAGAAAGCAACCAGAAAAAACACCAGAAAAAACACCAGAAAAAACACCAGAAAAAAATGCAAAGAAACCATCAACTCAAAACAAAAAATCAATGGATGGATTATCATTGCATTACGAAATAAAAACTGTTAAAAAAGGTGCAAAAATTAAAGTAACACCAGTATTCAAGGACAAATCTGGAAAGATTATCAAAATGCCACAAGGAGTTATGTTCTCATTAGACAAGAATTCACCGAAAGGCGTTAAGATTGATCCAAAAACTGGAGAATTATCAGTAGACACTACAGGATACAAAAATGGAGACAAGATTGTTGTGACAGTAGTAGCAACTATCAAAGGATCCACTACAAAAGTATATTCTTTATTCGCAAAAGATGGAAAAACAAATCAACCTAACGAACCAACAAAAACAACTGAACAAGATACAGTTATTAAAACAAAGGTTGAAATAAACATCGAAAAATCTGAAAAGAATAAAACTAATAAAAACAATAAAAAAGCTTCAAACAAGAAAAAGCTACCAAAAGCAGGATATGAAAATGAAATTATATCATTGGCAATTGCGTCAATCACTACTTTGGGCGGAGCTTATATAACAAACAAGAAGAAAAAATAAATATATTTTTCAAAAACACCATAAAGAAAAAGCTGTTCATATCATTGAACAGCTTTTTTGCTGTTAGAAAAACAAACATTAATATAAAAAGTGAAACAAACATTGGAAATTAAATATAAATGAGTTAAAATATAATTAAATATAAAAAACGGAGGAATATATGAAAAAAACAAGTAGATTAGTCAAAATAATCCTTGCATTTGCATTGATTATAGGAGCGTTTTCATTTAATTCATCATTTGCTGCTGGGCAAGATGTTGAAATCAATGAAACAAATTTCCCTGATCCTACATTTAGGGAATATGTAAAAAGATTTGATAACAATAGGAATGGCAAATTAAGTACTACTGAAATTAACGCGGTAAAAAATATTGACGTTTCCGAAAAAAATATCAAATCTATTAAGGGCGTCGAAGTTTTTCTTGAATTAGAAGAGCTTGAATGCGTAAAGAATAAAATTAGTGATATTAATGTTAGTAAAAATACTAAACTAAAAAAATTAAATTGTGAATGGAATGAGTTAACAAATTTAGATGTTACTAAAAACACATCACTAATTGAGTTGAGATGCGGAATTAATCATCTAACAACAATTGATTTAAAAAATAATAAGAATCTTAGAGTTTTGTGGTGTCAAACAAATAGATTTACAAATCTTGATATCAAAGAAAATATATTATTAAACGAAGTATTTTTAGTTAAAAATGAAATTAGCACACTTGATTTAAGTAATAATAAAGAACTACAAATTTTAGATGTTAGCGAAAATAATATAAAAAACATTGACTTATCAAACAATACTAAGTTAGTGAAGCTAGATGCAAGAACAAATAAGTTAAGCGAAATTGATGTTAGCAAAAACTTGGCTCTTGGAGAACTAAATTGTCAAGAAAATTTACTTAAGAATATTGACTTGAAAAACAATAAGAAACTTTATTATCTTGATTGTTCTAATAATAAACTTAAAAACTTGGATTTGAGTAATAATGGTGGGCTGATGTCATTGTTCATAAGCAAGAATGATTTTGAAAATATTGATTTATCAGCACTTAAAGAGCTTTCTATATTCTACTGTGATAAGAATAAATTGACATCACTATGTACTGCTAATAACCCTAGATTGACTAACTTTTATGGCTTGAATCAAACATTTGATATTTATATCAATGGCAAAGATAATTCATTTGATATAACAAAATTTCCAGGAAGCTTTGACAAAGCAAAAGTTCAAAATTTAAAATCAGCTGTGATAAAGGGTAATAAACTTATTGTAAATAAAAACGCTAAAAAAGTAACTTATGAATATAAAACAAGTGATTATGTTAAATTTAATGTAACTTTGAATGTCAAATTATCAGATAAACCAGAAAAAGTTGATAAAAATAGAATTGCTGGTTCTGACAGAATTGCAACAGCAATTGAAGTATCAAAGAAATACTACAAGACAGCAGATACTGTAATCATTGCAAGAGGCGATATGTATCCTGATTCATTAACTGCATCACCACTTGCAAAAGCATTAAAAGCACCAATTTTATTGACACAAAAAGATGAGTTGGATGACAGGGTAATGGATGAAATCGCGAGACTTGGTGTTAAGAACGTAATAATTGTAGGTGGAGAAAGTTCTATAAATTCAACGGTAGAATCCTTGTTATATAAATATGACAAAGACCACGAAATAGAAAGAATAGCTGGTAAAAATAGATATGAAACATCTGCAGCGGTAGCAACAAAATTAATAGAAGTTGCAGGAAACAAAAACACTGCAATAATTGCGAGCGGAGAAAACTTCGCGGATGCATTAACAGCAGGAGCTTTCGCATCAGAGAAATCATATCCAATACTTTTAGTACAAAAATCATCCATTAATCCAAGCATAGCAAAAGTTATAAAAGGCAATAAAATAAATAAAACATGTATAGCTGGAGGATTAAATTCAGTATCATCAAAAGTTCAAAAACAACTTCCTGAAGATACACAAAGAATTTCGGGATCTGACAGATATGAAACAGCAGTAAAAATTGCAGAAAAACTATTTGAAGGAAAACAAGCATTCGTAGCAAGTGGAGAAGTATTTGCAGATGCACTTGTAGTATCACCAATAGCAGGACAACAATCATCACCAATATTACTAGTAAGCAGAAATAAATTGCCAAGTTCCGTTACAAACTATGTAACAAAAAACATCAAACAATTAACAGTAGTTGGTGGAAAAAGATACGTTCCTCAAGAAAATGTTAATTCATTAAGAAGTCTTACGAAATAACACACAAAAATCAGGGCTGAGTAAATGATCCGAACCCCTCCATCCGTATTCCGGATTTTGGGGTTCAGTTCAATACAGCTCTGATTTTTAAGTTCTGCGAAGTTTTCGTATCAATTTATACCGGTAAAACTTTGCTATATAATAAAAATTAGTTTAGGAATATTATATTTACTTATTAATTTCTTTTTCTAGTTCTTGAAGAACTTTTATAATTTCTTCAAAGTTTGGATATTCTCCATATATCATTTCTGACATAGCCTTGTAATCTTTTTCTATTTCAGAAAATCTAAATTCATCAGGGACTAATCTCAATCAACCATTTCTCTTATGGATAAGAGTTCACATTAATGGGGTCTGGCAAATTTTACAGACAGTGTCTGGAAAATTGGATATCATAAATATTGCCTTTAAATCAATCGATTGTAAGATACTTATATTGATATCATTTTTAATTCACTCTCTCAAGATTCAAAACCGTTCAAATATTCTTCAGTATATAAAACCTGAACTTCTCCGGACCAATTAAGTATTGAACCAATAAAATCATTAATATCTAATCCGGGCATTTCATAAATTTCTTCATCTCCAAATGTTCCCGAAGCATCTTCAATAAAAATAGTTTCATACCCTCTGTCGGAACATATTATGCTCGAAAATAAACAACAATACTCCGTATTGAAACCACAAATATAAATTTTAGACACTTCATTGTCTTTTAAAACTTGGGCAAGATTAGTTTTATAAAACGGATTACATGACGTCTTTTCAATCACATAATCTCCCGATCCTAGAAGTTCTTCGCAGATTTCCACATCATCGGAGCCTTTAAAAAAGGGACTGTCAGGGTCATTCGAAAGATGCTTGAATAAGATTACAATATCATCATTCTTTTTGAAATCATCAATTAGAATTTTAATATTATTTAGAGTATCAGTAAAATCTTTTTTCTTCAATATCCCATTTTGTACATCCAATACTATTAATGCATTCATTATAATCTCCTTAATTTTACTTGTTACTTATTAAATTCTTTAATTTTCCTTATAACTTCATATATCCATGCTGGCACTGATTTTGATTCATTCATTAAATCTAATTTTTCTTTTTCAGTTAAGTTTTCTCTTATCTTTTGTATAACTTCGTTACTTATATTTTCTTTGCCCAAAGACTTAATTGCTTGAATTATAGTCGCTGTCTTCAAAGACATATTAGCAATCTCTCCTGGATTTACTTTCTTAAATTCTAAAATGGTATCTCCAATTTTATATTCCTTATATCTCCCACTAGATATATATTTATAGTGACTTGGAACTTGTGTTGAAAGTCCTAATAAGTTTAAGGCTGTGCTATTATATGGTGCAATATTCCAATTGTATTTTCTTGCTATAGCAAGTGCCAACTCATGAATTGATACTGCTTCGTACTCTCCAATTAATTCACTGTATCTTGGATTGTAATAAAATCCATCAATGATACGCTTAATTTTATCTTCATCTGCTAATCTTTTTAATATTTGTCTAACCGTAGCATTAGATGCAACATCTAAAAAGTCATTTGCAAAAAATACTTTATGTGAGTTAAAACTATTTATTTTGTCTGATATTATTTCAATATATGAACTCATTTCAACACTCCTTTGTCACGGATATTGTATCATATCCGTGACAAAAATAAAAAAATGCAATATCTTTTTTTCGTGCAAGCTTCTATATCTTTCTATAATCGCAAACTCTCGCGAATCGCAATGCTTTTGGAAGCGCTTCAAAATCCAAGAAATCAGTCGTGAAGATTTCTCCGTCGACATTGACCATCAATTCTTTTTCGAATTTTATATATCCTTTCGTTAATCTTTGAAAATGGATAAGCGGATGTGACAAGTGAGCGCCTTTTTTGTATTTGAAAATCAATGGAATTAACTTGTACAATGGCATTGTTTCTGCCAAGCACAATTCCAATATGCCGTCTTTGACATTCGCATAAGGTGAAGGGTTGAATCCTCCGCCGTAAAATCCGCCGTTGCAGATTGCTCCTAGAAGATAATATCCTTTCAAACTAACCTCTCCGTTTTCTCCGTTACATGTGCTGGATTCTAGCTTGTATTTTGGTATTTTAAATAAATTCTGCAACACTGCAACAGGATATGAATTCGCCCTGAGTTTTGGATTTTTCTTTAATAATTTGTATGCTGAATTCAAAATCACCGTATCAAAACCGAAACTAAGCACGTTTACGCAGTATCTGTCGTTGACTTTGATCACATCGATATCGTCAATAACAGGATTGATTGTGTCTTCGATTTTGAAGTTTGAATAATCGAAATTCTTGGAGAAATCATTCGCTGTTCCAGAAGGAATGAGTCCCACACTGAACTTCGCAGCGGTTTGTTTCATCGCATTTAGAACTTCATTTAACGTTCCATCTCCCGAACACACATACAACAAAACATCTGAACAATCGCGATACTTACGAACAATTTCAGATGCGTGGTTTTTGTATTCAGTTTTTATTATTTTATATTTTAAATTATTGCTCTCGTAGCATTTGACAATGGAGTGTTCCAGTTCTGAAAATGAGCCTGCTCCAGCCTTGCTACTCAACAAAAATACGTATTTCATTTAATCACCATTCATATTATAATATAAACATAAATAGGTGTACACATAAATTTTTGCAAAGGATGATATTATGGATAAATTTTTTTATAACGTAATTTACGTGCTGATAGCTTTGGCACTTCTATTTCTATTCGAAAAAATTTTCAGAAATAGAAAAGACAATCCTACTCTCAATAAAATTTACAAAATAATTGTGGGAATTTTCTGGATAATCGCTACAATCGTAACGGTTTTGTTGTACTGGGCAGGTTACGGATATTTTAAAGATGGAAACTCATCTGTTGCTGTTAAACTTTTTGTGTTTGGAATATTGATGACATTAAGCGTTGGATACAAGATTTATACTACGTTTGGAAATAAAAATGAACGTAATTAATGAGCTTCAATCCTTGCAAGATTTGAAATACCGAGACTTTCAATCAAAGCTAATCCCTAATGTCGACAAATCCACGATAATTGGGGTTAGGATGCCTGATTTGAGGAAATTATCCAAGAAAATCGATGAAAAACAGGCACAGATTTTCATGCAAGATTTGCCGCACACATACTACGAAGAAAATATGCTCCATTCTATTTTGATTTCTAATATGAAAAACTACGATGATTGCATTGACCAATTGGGGAGATTTCTTCCGTTTGTCGATAATTGGGCGGTGTGCGATTGCATTTCACCGAAAATTTTCACAAAAAACACAGACAAATTAATCGGGAAAATAAAATTGTGGGCAAAATCATTTCACACCTACACAGTGAGGGTTGCGATTTGTTTGTTGATGAAATATTTCTTGGATGAAAAGTTCAAGGTTGAGTATTTGAAAATAGCAACTCAAATAAAAAGCGAAGAATATTATGTGAATATGATGGTTGCGTGGTTTTTCGCGACGGCGTTGGCAAAACAATGGGACGATGTTATATTTGTGCTGGAAGACAATTTACTAGATGAGTGGACACACAACAAAACAATCCAAAAAGCGAGAGAAAGTTTCAGAATTACACCGGAACAAAAACAGTATTTGAAATCGTTAAAGAAAGAGAGATAAAATGCGAAGAAAAGATCGTGAAATCACAAATTTTGATGAACAATTGAAGATAATTGATGCGTGTGATGTATGTAGGCTTGGACTTGTGGATGATGAGGGTTATCCATATATTTTGCCGTTGAATTTTGGATATGAAGTGATTGACAATGAATTGGTTTTGTATTTTCATGGTGCGTTGGAAGGTTACAAATACGAACTCATCGACAAGAACAACAAGGCTTCTTTTGAGATGGATTGCAATCACGATTTGTATTCCAATAGAGAAATAGGGTACTGCACGATGAATTATTCGAGCATAATGGGCAAGGGTGTCGTGGAGTATGTGACAGATCCGCAAGAAAAGTTCAAAGCACTAACTGTAATGACGGACAAATATCATGTGGAACATTTCGAATTCAATCCGAAGGCAATTCCGAGAACTAGGGTTTTCAAATTAAAAGTAACATCCATGACAGCAAAACATAAAGAAATGAAAAAATAAACTTATAAAACAGAAAAATTATTGTTCAAAAATGCTTGACAGTATAACATTTGAGCTGTATACTGAAAAGGTAGTAAGTAATTAAGGGTAGTGAATCAAAGTTTTGTAAAATATTTTATTCTCTTAAATTAATTAGTTATCACAAAAATAAAATTGTACAGTGGTACGGTTATTCTGCGGAATAACAAGGAGGATATTATGAGTAACGGAACAGTTAAATGGTTTAATTCTACTAAAGGATTCGGATTTATTACAGGAGAAGACAACAAGGACATTTTTGTTCACCAAAGCGCAATCCAAGAAGAAGGATTCAGAACATTAGAAGAAGGACAAAAAGTTTCTTACGATGTTGAAGCTTCTGATAAAGGCGACAGAGCAGTTAACGTAGTTAAATTATAATATTAAATTCAGACCAGTATGCGTGAAAATGTATACTGGTTTTTTATTTGTCAAAATATTACAAATACATACAAATGTGGTATATTATTATTAGATTCTAAAAAATTTGGGAGGAATAATATGGATTTTGAAGAAGTGATCAAAAATCGATATTCTTGCAAGAAATATAGCGACAAAAAGATCGAAAAGGAGAAGCTGGATAAGATTTTGGAAGCTGGAAGATTAGCTCCAACAGCGAAAAATTTACAAGAATATCACATTTATGTAATACAATCAGAAAAAAACTTGAAAAAAGTCGACGAAGTGACACCTTGTAGATATGGAGCTAGCACCGTTTTACTTGTAACTTATGACAAGACAAATGTGTTTACATATCCAGGAGGCAGCAGAGATTCTGGAATCGAAGATGCTACAATAGTCGCTACTCATATGATGCTTGCAGCGAAAAATCAAGGCGTGGAAAGTTGCTGGATCAATTTCTTGGATCCGGACATCACACACAAGAAGTTCCGCCTTCCTGCAAAAGAAGAAGTGCTAATGATGCTAGACATCGGCTATCCTGCAGAAGATTGTGAAATCAATCCACTTCACGATAAGAGAAAAGATTTGTCAGAAACAGTAACATTTATTTAAACAACACTTAATCTGGAGATTTAATGAATTTAAAATATAACGAAATATTAGTTAGAAACGCCTCTTTGGAAGATGTATCTAATTTATTAAAACGGTGGAATGATGGCAGGGTAATGGAGCATGCAGGATTTCCTCTTGGACTAAACACTACCGATAACAGAGTTATACAAAATATTAAAGATCACGACATGATAAATAATGCTCTGTTGATAATTGAATATAATAAAATTCCAATTGGAGAAATGAATTACAAGAAACTTGATCATAAATCAGTGGAGATTGGAATTAAAATTTGTGAAGAAGAATATCAAAATAAAGGTCTGGGAAAAATTATTTTAAGTTTATTAATCAGTGAGTTGTTTTCAAAAGGATTTGAGAAAATAGTATTGTCAACAACTGCTGAGAATAAAAGGGCACATCATGTTTATGAAAAACTAGGCTTTGTCAATACCGAAATTAAAGAAAATTCGTGGACAGATCAATTGGGGAACATTCGCTCCTCTGTGATGTATGAGCTAATTGAAGAAAATTTTAATAACCAATTAACCAAACTAAAGGAAAACTAATGAACAAGAGAAAAGACTTGTCAGAAATAGTAACATTTATTTAAATCGCAAAACGACTCAGTCACAATGACTAAGTCGTTTTTAAATTGCTCACTTGATAGAAGAAATTTGCCAATTCTTCGGTGCTTTCCACGCCACCTTTTCTAATCCAATGCAAAATAATTCCAGAATTCAACGACAAGAATACCTCCGTAGAATAATCTTTTGGCAAGAACGGGTGATTGTCAATCGAATGCTTCAATTCCGGAAGCGTATCAATCAACGCCAGCAAAAACTTCCTCAGCATATCGTTGATGTAGTTGTAGCTATTCATCGTCAACGCGTAAATAAAATCGAAATCATCCTTTACATAATCGATAACTTTTTTGATAATATCGTATGAATATTTGCTGCCGATTTTTTCCGACGTCAATATCTCCTTCAATTCTTCGAAAATTTCTTCAACCAAATTATCTACCAAATCCATTTTATCATCGTAGTGCAAATAAAATGTCCCACGATTGATGTGAGCCTCTTTCGTCAATTCGCTCACCGAAATGTCGTTCAAACTTTTTTCGTTCAACAAAATCGTCAACGCTTTTTTTAATTTGTCCCTGGTATCTGTTTCTCTAATCATAAAATCTCCTTAAATCAACAAACTGTTCAATTTTGTTTTGTTACAATTCTACTTTTAATATAAAATAATTTATAAGATAAATCAACACATTGTTTATTTAAGAGGTGACACATGGCATACATTGAAATGAAAAACAGCTACAAACGCTACAAATCAGGACAATCTGAAATAATTGCAAACAACGACATATCGTTTGAAATAGAAAAAGGAGAATTGGCGATAATTCTCGGCTCATCAGGAGCGGGCAAATCAACTGTTCTAAATATTCTCGGTGGAATGGATACTAATGATGAAGGAAATGTACTAATAGATGGCAAGGACATCAGCACATTCAACGAAAAAGAACTCACGAATTACAGAAGAAATGACGTGGGATTTGTGTTTCAATTCTATAACTTGGTTCCAAACCTAACCGCAAAAGAAAACGTGGAGCTAGCATCAGAAATCGTGAAAGATGCACTCGATGCAACAGAAGTCTTACAATCTGTTGGCCTTGGAGAAAGAATCGACAACTTCCCAGCACAATTATCCGGCGGAGAACAACAGCGTGTGGCAATTGCACGTGCAGTTGCGAAAAACCCGAAGCTATTATTGTGCGACGAACCAACAGGTGCGTTGGATTATCATACAGGAAAACAAGTTTTGAAAATATTGCAAGATATGGTTAGAAAAGAAGGAGCAACTGTTGTTATCGTTACGCACAACCAAGCGTTGGCGCCCATTGCAGACAGGGTTATTCACATGCATGATGCGAAAATTCGAGATATCGAGTTGAATTCGAACCCACAAAACATAGAAACATTGGAATACTAAAATGAAGAAGAAAACATTGAACAAGACGATTTTCAAATCGTTTATAGAATCTAAGGGACGATTTTTGTCGATAATGTTGTTGATGATGCTCGGATCCATGACACTTGTCGCACTCAAAGTCACAGGTCCCGACATCGATAAGACGGCGAACAAATACTACGAAGATTATAATTTGTCCGATATAAACGTCATCAGCGATTACGGAATAACGAAAAATGATGTGAAGGAAATCGACCAAATCAAAAACATCGCAGACGTCGAGTACGGATATTTCTCGGATGCGACAATAGGTAACACGCCAACATCATTCAGAATATTTTCCAATACGAAAAACTTATCGAAGTTTGAGCTTGTGAGTGGAAATTTCCCACAAAAAATCGGAGATATCGCACTCACTGACCAATACAAATCCAAATACAAAATCGGAGATAAAATAAAATTCAAAGAAAAAGACGAAGACAGTAAGATTTTGAAACAAGAAGACTTCACTGTAACTGGATTTGTGAATTCTACAGAAATTATCTCCAAGACAGCCCTGGGAAATTCTTCTGCGGGATCTGGGAACTTGGAAGGATACGCAGTTGTAACAGAAGAAAACTTCGACACAGACGTCTACACCATTGCACGTGCGCGTTACAACGATGTGCGTGGACTCAACTTCACAGACTCTGAATACACCAGAAAAGTTGAAAAACATCAGAAACAACTTGATGAAATACTGAAAGATAACGGCAAACAACGACTCGAAGAAATAAAATCAAAGGCGAATGACAAAATCGCAAAATCAAAGAAGAAAATCGAAGATGCCAAGAAAGAAATATCAGATGCAGAGAAGAAATTAGCAGACGGACAAAAGAAAATCAACGATGAAAAATCAAAGCTAGTATCAGCGAAAAAACAAATAGCTAACAAGGAATCTGAAATCAAGAATTCGAGATACCAACTCGAATCGGCAGAGGAAAGACTACAAGCAACGAAAAAACAATTGGACGATGCGAAAGTTCAGCTAGACGACGGACAAAAAAAGTTGAACACCAAGAAAAATGATGTCGAAGCGAATAGAAAGAAGCTATCACAAACAAAATCAACACTTGATGCTACGAAAAAGAAGCTCGACTCATCAAAAACACAAATCCAACAAGGAAAAGCAAAGCTTCAACAAGCAAAACAAAGCCTCGAAGAAAAGAAAGCAGAACTCAAAAAACAGGGAATAAATCCTGAGGTTGTTCCAGAAATCCAACAAGCTGAAAGTTCAATCGCAGAACAATCTAAAATGATACAACAATCTGAAGCTCAGTACAACCAAGGATTGGCGAAGTACAATCAGGGATTTGAACAATACAAATCTGGAATGAAAAAAATTGATGAATTTGATACAGCACAAACTAAACTATCCGAAAAGAAAAAGCTCTATCAAAATTCCGTTGCAAAATACAACGCTGGAAGAAACGAGCTTAACGCATCCAAGACGAAATACAAGAATGGAATCGCACAACTTAACTCATCAAAAAGACAAATTCAAGAAGGATTGAACAAAATTTCCTCGTCACAAAAAGAACTCGATGACAAGAAAAAAGAATTCGAAACCGAAAAGAAAAAAGCCGACGACAAAATCCAAGACGCAGAATCCAAAATTCACGACGCACAAATAGAAATCGACGGATTATCGTTGCCGAAATATTCGACATACACGAGAAGGACAATGCCAGGTGGAGACGGAATCAAAATGGTCGAAACGACATCATCGGGAATTACTAAAGTAAGCAACTTATTCCCAGTAGTCTTGTATCTTGTCGCAGCGCTTGTAACAGTCACGACGATGACGAGATTTGTCCAAGAAGAACGAAACAACGCAGGAATTCTGAAGGCATTGGGCTACAATGATACTGATGTAATCAAGAAATTCGTGTTGTACGGGCTAATCTCCGGAGGATTGGGTACGATTTTGGGAACGCTACTTGGAACGTACGTACTTCCGTATATTTTATGCACATCACTCTTGGCAAACATGACACTACCACCAGTCAAGTATTATTTTTCATTCAAAATACTCGGACTATCGGTGCTATTTTCGATAATTTGCAGCGTACTGCCAGCGGTTTACATCTCAATCAAAGAACTACGAGAAACCGCCGCGCAACTTCTGCTACCGAAACCACCGACAAAAGGCTCCAAGATTTTCATGGAACGAATTACACCATTGTGGAGCAGAATGACCTTCACGCAAAAAGTCACAGCACGTAATATCTTCAGATACAAACAAAGAATGTTCATGACGATATTCGGCGTTGCAGGATCCGTGGCGCTATTATTCGCAGGACTTGGAATCTCCTCGTCAATCAACGGCATCCAGACCAAACAATACGGACAAATCATACAATACGATGCAGTAGTCGCCAAGAAAGATTTCGTCACAGAAAAAGAACAACAAAAAATCGACCGATTATTAAAATCTGACGACATTCAAGGCTACATTCCAATCCACTTTGAAAATATAACCAAAAACATCAAAGGAATTGACGACGAACAAACAATCACGATGCTTGTCACACACACGGACACATTTTCTCCATATATCAATTTGGAACACAAAAACACCGAAGATGCGCTCAAAATCACGGATGATGGCATAGTCGTATCACAGAAACTCGCCGACTTGATGAATGCGAAAACAGGCGACACGATAACTTTGAAAGTCGCAAACCACGACAGAAAATTCAAAATCGCACAAATCACCAAAATGTACGCCGGACATTTTATCTTCATGAGTGATGACTACTACGAAACGATAGTCGCAGAAAAAGTAGACGACAACAGCTACTTCATCGCGCTCAAAGACAAATCCAAGACAAACGTTGAGAAGGTCACAGCGAAATTCATGGCGTCAAACGGAATCAAAGCAGTATCGCAAAACACCAACGTCATCATACAAGTTGAATCGATGACCAACTCCCTCACGAAAGTAATGACAGTGCTAACTATAATGTCGCTATTACTTGCGATTGTAATATTGTACAACCTAACCAACATCAACGTAGCAGAAAGAATAAGAGAACTATCCACGATAAAAGTATTAGGATTTTTCAACAAAGAAGTAACCATGTACATCTATCGTGAAACAATCTGCTTGTCGATTATTGGAATAATCGCAGGAATATTTGGCGGGAAAATACTTCACAAAATAATCCTCGACAAAGTTGCACCAGCGGAAATATTCTTCAATCCAAACATCGAAGCGTGGGTATATATCCTACCGATTCTTTTGGTAATAGGAATACTTTACGCATTGGGAGTAATAGTCAACCACAAATTGAAAAAAGTAGATATGCTTGAAGCATTAAAATCAGTAGATTAGGGAATGTAAAGTAGAAAACCATATTTGCACGAATATCTAGACTACGAAAATTTGAGATTTCTATTTCTCAAAATCCTAAAATTTGAAGCACGCTACGCTTACGCGGTCAAATTTTAGCCGGATTTTTTCGATATGAAATCAACAAAATTTTCTCCGTATGATATTCTAAGCAAAAACGGTAATCTACTTTTTTCAATTCTATAAAAAGGGGAGAGGGGGTTTCGCAGGACGTATACATCACACAGGGACAGAGGAACACAAAAACTCGTAAATCGCTCATCTGTCTATAAAAATTGATAAATTCATCGCTTATGAAACTAAAATCGCAAACTCGCTGAAGCTCAAACAGTGCGATTTTTTAACGTTTCATTTCGCTTGAATTTATTCCAATTTTTTCCGAATGATTCGCTTATTTACGATCTTTTTTGTTTATTTCATTGCTAACTTATTCAACACAATCCCAATCTACATTTTCGCCCCAAACACCCACAATTTTTTCACGACACATCTTACAAAACATGCATATTGTGGTAAAATAAAATAACAATCCAATCGAAATATATTTGCACGAAATATAAAAACATAGGAGAAACAATGAACGTCATATTGACAAGTGACATAATGTCCCCTGACAAAAGACAACTTAACAGCTTAAATGGATTTGTCGATAAGATCCATGAATATGTAGACGACATCAATTGCCTCTACATTCCATCAGATCCACAAGCGCCATTTCTAACACACACGATAAGCTCACACCACAAGAGAGCCTTCAAGAAAAGTGGATTCACAGTCAAACGTTGGGAAGTGTTGTATCCTTTTAAAAAAAGAAAACTACAACAACTCATATCACGTGCAAACCTCATCATACTTGCAGGAGGACACGTGCCAACGCAAAACAAATTCTTCCATGACATTCATCTCAAACAATACATAAAAGACTACCAAGGACTCGTCATCGCAATAAGCGCAGGAAGCATGAACTCTGCCCGTGAAGTCTACGCACAGCCCGAATATTTCGGCGAAGTCAAATCTCCGCACTACGACAGGTTTCTTGAAGGACTGGGAATCGTAGACATATCCGTACTACCACACTACACAGACATCAAACACGAACGCATCGACAACCAACGCATCATGGAAGATGTCACACTACCCGACAGCTACGGAAGAAAATTCTACGCCATAGAAGATGGAGCATTCATCATGCAAACAGAAAACAAAATCTACGGAAATTGCTACGTAATCAAAGACGGAAAAATAAAAAAAGTCTGCACTACTGGCCACACCGTAAATCTACGAGGAGTAAATTAATGACAGAATTTTTCAGATACACAGAAGATGCCTACACCAACATCAACATAACACTACTCAGACTATCATTAGTCGCAGTAATATTCTTGGCATACAAATCCAAACATAAAACCAAACTACTCAAACCAGCATTAATCCTAGGATTATGCGGACAAATACTTCTATTCTCATGGTATGTAGGAAATAATACACTATTCATCAAAGAAGGTCTGCCGCTATTTCATTGCAGAATATCAGCCATCATGATGCTAGTAGCATACATCCTACACAACGACAAACTCATGCGCTACTTCGCATGGATGGGACTCATCGGAGCCATCATCGCATTTACATTCCCAGACCCATCCAAATACTTGTGGCCACACGTAACCAACCTCACATACATCATCAATCACCTACTACTAGGATATTGTGGCGTGACAATATTAACCACAAGAAAAAGCGAGCTCAAACTAAAAGATTCACTCATGATTACAAGCGTAATGAACGCAGGAATAATGACAGTCAACCTAATCATGCACACCAACTACGGCTACCTCGTACATTTTCCACCAACAGTACCCGTACGATTCACACCAGCCGTTACATTCTTGATAATGTCACTAATCATCACATTCACAATCACACTCACAGACCATACACACAACAAAATCATCAACAAAAAACAAACGCAACCACAACTAACTATGCAACAATAATTGCATAGTTTTTTTAGGAGAAACAATGCAAACACACATCAAAACATTCGAACAACTCACAACAAAAGAACTTTTCAACATCTACAAACTACGAGTCGACACATTCGTAGTAGAACAACAATGCCCATATCATGAAATAGACGACATCGATTTAGAAAGCCACCACATCTACTTGCAACAAGGAAAAGATATCCTAGCCTATTGCAGACTATACAAACAAAATGATGCATACCACATTGGACGAGTAATCGCATCACCAAAACACAAAGGATATGGAACACAAATAATGAAAACAGCAATAAAATTTGCGAGTAATATTCTTCACGCACAGTCAATAAACATCGAAGCGCAAACCTACGCCCAACAATTTTACGAAAAATTGGGATTCGTAACAACTTCTGAACCCTTCGACGAAGACGGAATACAACACATCAAAATGAAATACACCGTAAAATAAATTTGCACCAAAAAAATTTGGTGTTTTTTTATTATAAAAGACAAAAAAATTGTAAAAAATATCGTAAAAATTACAAAAAAGTTACAAAAATAAAAATCATTTATACTAACAGTACTGATTGCCAACAAAAAAATCAAACACTTTATCACACCACCATAAAATACGAACATTACAACAAAACAAAACACCACAATAAATCACACCACTTGTGCTAACAGTACCAACCACAAACAAAAACAAGACAAACATCAGAAAAACACGAAAATAATACAAATTTTAATAAAAAATCAACAAAAACACTAACACCAATAATACACATTAATATAAGGAAGAAAATAAACTACCAAAACCAACCACAACCACATCAAATCGCAAAAACTAACAAAACCCCTGATAAAATAGCGTAATTCCATAAAAAACACCCTAGCAAAACATATCAACCACCATAAAAAATGAACAAAAAATCATAAAATTCAACAAATTTTAAAAAATCCTCAAAAATTCATTAAAATCATGTAAAATAACAAAAAAATCCTCAAAAAAGGTTGAAATAAAAATTCATTATTGTATAATATAAGTTACATAGACATACGTTATCATTTATTTACAGTTTTCGTAATTATATTAGGTATTTTTCAAGTTAAACTTTGTTCAAAAGCTTGATTTATTAAATTATTTGATTTAAAATATAATTACAGATAAACTATCATAAATGATATCAATTTAAGTTTATGAAGGTTAAAAATTTTAGGAGGAATAAACCAATGAAATTAAACAAAAAATTATTGACAGCAGCATTAGCTGGTGCATTAATCGTAACTGCAGTTCCAGCTGGAACATTCGCAAAAGAAGCTGAAGTTAATACTAATACAAACAAGTATTTAACAGCAGAACAAGCAGCTGCAAAAGTAAAAAAATTATCAGAAGAAATCAATGATTTATCAGCTAGAAGAAAATCAATAGTAGCACAAGCTTACAAGATTGGCGAAACAGCTGAAGGTACTATCGAAGTATTACAAAGAAAAGAAATGGCAGCAAAAGCTGAATATGAATCAGCAAAAGCAGCATTCGAAGGAGCTAAAAAAGCTTGGGAAGCAGCAAAAGATAACGAAGAAAAAGCTAGATTAGCTGAAATTGCAGCAAAAGATGCATTAGCAGCAAAAAAAGGCGACTATGGTAAATTATTACAAGCAGCTAAAGATGCTAGAAAAGCAGCAGAAGAAGCAGCTGATAGACAATACGATACAACTATTGCTGGATTACAAAGAAAATTTGAAACTGCTCAAACAGTAGCTGATGAAGCTAAGATTGAATATAATAAAGCAGTAAAAGCTTATGATACAGCTGTTGCTGAAAAACAAAACGAAGAACAATTAACTCGTTTGAGAAAAGAAAAAGAAAACAAAAAAGCTAAATTAGATGAAGCAAACAATGCATTAGAAGCAGCATCAAATGAAAGAGCAGATGTTTCAAAATCAGCTAAAGAAACAAGAGACAAAGCATACGAAGAAGCAGCAAACAACTACACTGCTGAAAAACAAAGATTAGACTATATCTACAAATTAAATGGTAACTATGGTGACAAAGTAGCAGAATTAACTAAACTTGAAAGAGCAAGAATCAACGCTACAAATGCATATGAAGATGCAAAAGCAGCTACAAAAGCAGCTCATGAAGCATACATCTCTGCAAGAGATAACTATGATGCAAAATCAAAAGCATATGCTGAAGCTAACCAAAAAACATACAAAGTTACTGAAGAGTTAAAATCTATCGAAAAACAATTAAAAGAAAAATTCGTAGCAATCAAAGAAATCTTAAACGATCAAAACAAAAACATCAACGATTTAGCTGACAAGTTAAACGCTGATATGATCAAAGAATTAGAAGATTTCTCTAAATTATCTTCAAGTGAACAATACGCAAAAATCGCTGAATTACAAAAAGAATTAGCTAAATTAAAGAAAGAATACGCTAAAACTAGCGAAGGAATCCAACAAGTTAAGAAATTAGTAACTTACCAATTCCACGTAAAAGATACTGAAGGTAAGGGAGTTCAAGGATTAACATTAAGATTAGCTAACGTTGACGATACTTCAAAAGTATACACTGCAACTTCTGATGCAAACGGATTAATCCAATTCAAGAGCATGGTAGAAGGAAAATACACTGTAACAGTTACTAAAGTTCCTACAGGATACGATGTATACCAAGATGGTAAGAAAATCGACTCTGTAAAAGCTTTATTCAGAGCTGAATCAGAAGTAAAAGCTGAAAACAACGCTGAAGAAGCTAAAAAAGACGCTAAAAAAGAAGAAAAAGGCAACAAGAGAATAGACCTTCCATCAGTTATCGATACAACTACTGACAGCAAAGAAGAATCTTCTGACAAAAAAGAAGAAGAAAAAGTTATCGACAAAGGAACTATCGTTGTTGAAAAGAAAAAGAAAGACAACAAAGATAACAAAAAACCAGAAAAGAAAGAAACTAAGAAACCAGCTATGCCAGCTAAACCAATGAAGAAAAAATTACCAAAAGCAGGTGCAGCAGCTGAAGCAGCTACAATAGCAGCAGCAGCAATGGCAACTATGGGTGGAGCTTATCTTTCACTTAAAAAACGTAAATAATTTACGTAAATAGTTATACTAAAAAGATTTAGAGAGGACACATGTCCTCTCTTTTTTTATATAACCATATAATATTAATATACGAGATAATGTCAGATGTAAATTATTACATACAATTATCAAAAAATCATAAAAATTCATATTGCTTGAAGAAACCACTGGATTTATATGGAAATATTGATATTTTTAATTTTAAATAAGCACTATTAATAAATCAGATTGAAAATAATAATTTATATTACAAATTAAAACTAAATAGAATTAACATTATCAGTGAAAAAATAATCTATAAAACAATATAAACTTAATAAATCAAACAAAAATTTAAAATATTTAACTAAATTCAAAAAAACCGTAATTTTTAAAAGAATTGGTATTTTTTACTAAATGAGATAATTAAAAATATAAAAGCATAAAAATACATAATTTAGCACGATAAAAACATATGATCATATGTTATCATAAACATGCTTTTTAATAGACAATCACAATAAAGTAAGTAAATTCGAGGAAAATCCTATTTGTTTTACTTACTATCATTAGGGTTGCATTTTTTGTTGATTGTGATAAAATATCCATACGAAGAGTTGATTTTTTTATTTAATGTTAGAAAACTATTTAACAAATAATTCATTTTGTAAGTTAGTTTACAAGCCGATTTCTGGGCATTTCATTATTTAAAAAAATAAAATTCTTAGTTCACAATTGTTGTGGTTTGCTTTTTGAAATGAAATTAAAAGAGAAATATTACAAAAATTAAACAATTTTTGATACGAAATTTTATTTTTTTTACAAAAACTAACAACCCAACAGAAAAATATTATAAGAAAGGAAAACGTAATGAATAGGAAATTATTTGAAAAGATCATTACCGAAAAAAGAGCCAAAAGCTCTAACGAAAGACCAAAATATGGTCTTAGGAAATTAACTGTCGGCGTAGTTTCATGTCTTTTAGGTTACATGATGTTCTTCACACCAAACGTTGTTGCAGCTGAAAAAGTTGACCAATCACAAGTTGTAGCTAATGTTGAATCAATTAAAGCCAACGATGGTGAAGAAGCAGAACAACCTAACAAGGAAGTTGTTAAACCAACAGAAAATAATGCACAAGACAGAACAACTCCTGAAGCTGCATCTGAAACACCAACAGAAAAGACAGCTGAAGAAACTGCAGAGACTGAAAAAGCAAAAGCTGAAAAAGAATTAGAAGCTTACAAAGCTGAAGCTATCAAAAAAATCGAAGAAGCTTTCAAAGGATTTGGAGAGGATGCAAAACCATCTAAATCACTTGAAGACTACAAAAAAGAAGTTGAAGAAGCAAAAGACAAAGAAACGGTGCACGCTATTGTTATTGAGGCACAAGCTGAAGCAAACTCTGCACATGAATTAAGTGAAAAAGATAAAAAAGAAGCTAAACCTGATGAAGTAGTAAAGTTTACAAATGAAGAAAAAGCTAAACTACTAGAAGCAGGTATTTCTGAAGAAAGAATAGCAAATCTTGAAACATCTTATAATGCTCTTAAGGATAATTATAAGCGTGAAGACTTCATTTTCGCATCTATAAATGCGGAAAAAGAAGGCAAAAAGCTTGACAGCATGACAAGAGCTGCCATCGAAAAGGCTATTACTGAAGACCAAAAGAGAAGAGCTGGTCAATCTGCCAATAACTGGAAAGAAGAAATTTCACAAGATAATGACTACTGGCAAGTAGAAAAAGGTTGGCAAGGTAGAAACTTAGGAGGAACATCTAGTATAGGTATGGCTCTAAGTGAGATTAACTATCTTGGAACATACACAGATGCCAATGGAAATGATGTTATAAGATTACAATGGCAAGGAGACACAAGATCTAACGCTGGTACATGGATGAACAACTTATCCATAGCCTTAAAGTTCCAAAAAGACTTATATGAAAAAATTGATTGGAATAAGTCTTATGCTTATTCATCCTATGGAAAGGAAGAAAGATTCTTATTCAACAATGTAAAATCTTCAGACTATCAAGCTGAATTTACTTTAGCTCAGCTAGCTAAGGCTTATACTAAAAAGTACGAACTACCAATCAACTTAGTCTTAAAAGATGGGGTTAAGATTTCTGATTTAGGAAAAAAAGATTACCTAATCCAACACAGAGGACTAGACGTTGACAATAAATTGGTTTTAACTAATGTTCCTGGTGTTCAAAGAGATGTTGATCTTAATACTATTGAATATGGACAATTCACAAGGTCTACTATTGTCCCATTAAATTCGAACCTTAATAACGATGTAATCCCTGCTAACTCAAACAAAAAGTCAAATGAACAAAGATTTGGTACAAGTGAGTACGATAGTGATAAAAAAGTTATTAGAACAAGACACTATTATATAAAATCTGACTCTATTGACTCATATTTAGGTAATGTAGGATTTACCCAATCATTTGATGCAAGATTACTTGATCTACTAAAAGAAGATGAAAAAGGTAACGTAGCTTATCTAGATGTAAACACAATAAATAATGAAAAAGCATATAAAACTACACCAAAGGTAGCTATAAAAAGAAATCAAATAAACGTTAAAAACGGAGTTGCTACTATCTATGTAGTAGGTTCTGACTTCAAGTCAAATCTAGAAGAAACAGGAATTAAGGTAGTACGTGCAACATCAGGAAATATAAAAACAGGTATTTACTCAACCTTATTTAAATCATGGACAATTAACTATGTAAACACTTCAATTGAATATAATGTTGATGAGGATATGATTTCAAAATTATTCCCTCAAAACAAATACCTACAAGCCTATGCTTTTAGTAGTGGATTTGTTCACGAAAACAAAGATGGTTTCCTAAGATCAGACCAAGAGGTAAAAGAAGATACTGTAATTAAAAAAGGTGATAAGCTTACCCTTGAGTTTAAAGATAGAATTAATAACAAAGGCAACCAATATGTAATGCAAATTGGTGAAACCTACCACCTAATGAATGATGCTTCAGCACCAGAAGGAGCTGAAAACTTTGAAACAATTTCTGAAAGAAATGTTGGTGGAATCACATCTGCTAATAGGAATATGAAATATGATATCACTATGCAAGCTGGTAGAACACTACATGCAGGTGATAAAATAAAACTTTGGATAATCAATGACAATGGTCAAAAATACGAAAGCCATAGCTGGAGACTATTCTTAAATACAGGTAATAAGGCAACAGATAAAGATGTAGTAAATGTTGAAGGTGAGAACACATTTAAAAAAGACTATAGTCCTTACTACTTCCAACACTCAAAGAGCATTGATGGTGTAATGGTTACTAAGTACAAATATGTACCACAAGTAGAAGAAATCTTTGATACTGACAAAGAGATTAAGGGTACTGTACGTAAAGATGGAAATAATGTTACAGGATACTATATAGCTCCAACAGGTGAAAAATTCTACTTCGATACAAAATTAGCTGCTGACAAAAACTCTGCTGAAACTATCATACTAGATGAAAATGGTAGAAAAGTAGAAAAGGGAGATGAAAAATACGATGCTGTTTATAAGTATGCTCTTGGCCAACTAAAAGATGAAAAAGGCGAAGGTCTAAAATTAAAGAAAGATATGCCTATTTATATAAATACAGCTAGAAAAGGTCAATTCCCATCAGACCCAGTTATCGAAAAAGTTAAGTCAAGAGTAACATTTGACCAAAACTACGAAGGAAAACCAGAAGATAAGGTAGTAGTAGCTCCAGAAAACGAACAATATCTAGGAAACGCTGGTTACACAGCAAACGGTCTTGACTATAATGGCAAAAACGTAATGCCAGAAAATCCAACAAGAGAAGGATATGTATTCAAAGGCTGGGCAACAACAAAAGACGCTAAAAAAGCAGACTTCACAAAAGATACAGCAATCGAAAACTCATTAACTGTTTATGCAGTTTGGGAAGAAGCTAAGACAACAGCAGATAAAACTGAACCAACAGTACCAGCTAAGACACCAGTTGCAGATAAAGCTAACTTAACAGATGACGAAAAAGCAGACGTTAAGAAGAAAGTTGAAGAAGCAAACAAAGATAAATTCCCAGCAGGAACAACAGTAGAAGTTGGAAACGACGGAACAGCAACAATCACATACCCAGATAAATCAACAGATACAATCAAGGGTACAGACTTAGTAGAAGCAAAAACTCCTACAACAGCAGATAAAA